>ULLK01008767.1_pt1 | contig 21162 bp, 22 predicted proteins | sample 1951411 | NCBI WGS metagenome assembly ULLK01 (sample SAMEA4835526, study PRJEB28245) | human gut metagenome | biome: gut microbiome; material: fecal sample | place: Denmark | collected 2008 | reverse complement strand
ATAGTTTATTAATCATACAAATTACAATTTATCGATGAGATCAACTTTCATAGTTGGTCTTTTATTTTTAATAAATTACTTATAGAAATGGAGATGATAATATCGGGTTATTCCCTGAGAATAAAAAATTAAATAAAGATAAAGTATTAGAAAAAGAAAAAAAGAAACTTGAAAAACAACAACCAAAGTTTGTAATAAAGAAACAAATGAAAAGGAGAATTAAAAACTCTCAAACTTTTTCAAATGTTAAGTCAGTTGCAGATGATGGTTTAATAGAATTAAAAACTGGTGAAGTTGCTTCTTTGATTGAAGTTAAGGCTATTGATTTGTCATTAACAAGTAAATCTGAAAAGAACAACTTTTTTTATGCACTAAAAAGTTTATATCAAATAAGAAACTTAAATCTTAAATGTTATAAACTAGATCAAAAAATAAATTTAAATAATAATAAGATTAATTTAGAAGAATTAATAAATTATTATAAAGATGATTCACAAAAGGAAAAATTACTTGATGAAAGTAAAAGATTAATTGAAGAATTAGAAGAAAATCACTTCACTATCTCTAGTGTTTATTACTTAGTAGTAATTGCTAAAGACTTAAATACTTTGGAAAAACAATTAGATGAAATTGAAAAAATTATTTCTAACATAACTCCAAGAATTAATATGGAGGTTATTGATAACAGATTAGAAATATATAAATTTTTAACTAACTTATATATGAATCCAAAAGCATTGGATGATTTGATATGGAGTGATTTACCATCCTTAGTATCTCCACTTTCTCTCCAAGAAAAAACTAATATGCTTAAGATGGATGATAAAGATATTCAAATGGTAACTATAAAAAATATTCCACCATTTGTAGATGAGCTTTTCTTTGAAGAAATATTTAATGTTCCAGATGTAAGGGCTTGTATTAGTATTAAAGATGCTATTAGTCAAGATGAATTAGTCCGTTGGGTTAATTCTCAATATCAGTTCTTACTATCTGATAGAAGCACAACTAAGAAATTAAGTGATGCTACTGAACTTGATACTCAAAAGGAAAATTTTCAACAATTAATGGTAGAAATTAAAAATGGTGATGAAAAGATTAAAGAAGTATCTTTAACTTTAATAATTACTGGTACTAAAAAAGAAAGAGAAAATACTTTTAGAGATTTAAAACGATTAGTAGATAGATATCAAATAAAGTTAGATATTCCTAAATTAAGACAAATGGAATGTTGGCAAAATTATGATTTAACTACTACATCTTTAGATGATTATTCTATTTATTTACCAACACTAACTTTAAGTGCTGGTTTTCCATTTACTAAAACATATTTTAATGACTCTAGTGGTTATATGTTGGGAGTTGATTTACATACTTCACTTCCAATATTCTTTGATCCTTTTGTAATTAATAATCAAAGAACTTCTCATAATATTGCCATCGTATCATCAACTGGTGGTGGTAAAAGTTTTACTATGAAAAAAATGATTATTAATGAATATGCTCGTGGAACAAAAATTTTCATTCTCGATGCAGAAAATGAATATAAGAATTTGGTTATTTCAAATGGTGGAGAATACATTGATCTCTACTCTAAAAAGGGTGGTATTATTAATCCACTCCAAATAAGATATATTCCTAGTGATGATGAAGATAAGGAAACAAAAGAAACTGATTGTCCTTTAGCAAAACATTTAGGTTTTCTAGAGGCTTTTTTTAAAACTGCTTTTGAAGATATTACGGAAAAAGAATTAGTTATGCTTTTGTCAGTAGTGGAGTCTTTATATAACACTAAGGGAATATTTAAGAATACTTCAATTAATACTTTACAAAGTTTAAGTCCAAGTGATTATCCAATATTTAGTGAGCTATATGAATATTTACCAGTTTATAAAAAACAAATAGAAAGCAATGAGAAAAAGAAATTAATCGATCAATTAGAAATTTTAGTATCAAGATTTTTAACTGGTACTGATTCATTCTTATTTGATGGTCATACAAATATTGATTTATCAAACGATTTAATTGCTTTCAATTTACAGGAATTATTATATAGTGGAAATCAAAGATTAATTAATACGCAAACATTAAATTTACTTACTTACCTAAATAATAGTATCGTTGCTAATAAAATTCAAAATGAAAAATTAAGCAAAAAGAAAAAACATATTAGTATTGTGGTTGATGAATTTCACTTATTTATAGATGAAAAGAATAATGAGGTATTAAAAAACTTTGGGCAACTTGCAAGAAGAGTTCGTAAGTATTCTACTAATCTAATAGTAAGTACCCAAAGTGTTAAAGATTTTGTTGGTAATGCTAGTGTGTTAAGACACGCAACTGCAATTTTTAATAATTGTCAGTACACTATGATTGGTATGTTAAAAGAAGATGATTTATTGGCATACCTAGAATTATTTAAAAATAACCCATTAACTGATACTCAAAAAGCCTTTTTATTGTCAGCTAAACGAGGAGAATTTTTACTTAATGTTGATAATAAAAATAGACTTAGAGTTTGGATTCGTGCTACTGAATTAGAACGAGAAATGATGGGAGAAAGTTAGGAGGCTGATATATTGAGTACAAGATCAAGAATTGCAATAAAGCAAAAAGATAATACTTATAAATCTATTTATTGTCATTGTGATGGTTATCCAGAATATAATGGTGTCATACTTTATTATCATTATAGTGATCCAATGAAGATTAAACTTTTAATGAGTTTAGGAGATATTTCTTATTTAGGAGAAAATGTTTTACCAGATACTACTAAAACGCATACTTTTGATGAAAGACAAGACGATGTTACTGTTGCTTATCATCGTGATCGTGGTGAGGATTTACATTTTAATGTATTTACTGATAAAGATGATTTAATAGATTATTTTAAAAACTCAGATCAAGATTATTTATATCTTTATGAAAATGATAAATGGTATATTGCTGAAAATAATAAAGAAATTAATTTAGTTCCACTAGAGGATTATTTACTAGAAAAAAATTATATAGATGCTCCAGCAAAACCATATACTTATGAAGATGAGTTAGCAGTTGAATTAATGAATTATGCTAGAGATTTTGATTATTACGAATATAAGGATATTTATTCAAATGATGAAGATGCTTTTAACGATATGAAACACAATTTGCTAACAAGCAAAGATACAAGTAATATGATTGATTGGTTAAGTAATGATATAAATATAATGGCTACTGAAAAGGATTTGTCTGATAAGAATATGTCTGATTTATCTAAACAAGCATTTAATTTAATTAATAAACTTAACCAACATTTAAAAGTATTAGAAAAAGAAAAAACAAAAGAAGTTGATTTATAATGAAAAAAATAATTAAACTTCTTCTTTCTTCTACTACTGGTATTATAATTTTATTTTTAATTATATTAGTACCAGTATTAATGATAATGGATTTCTTTGGTGCTAATATTACTGATGGCTATATAGAAAATAATAGTGAGTATGCAGAACAATATAGAGCAGTTGCTAATAAGTATATCAAGTCAAAAAGTGGTTATGTATCTTTAGAAAGAATTTTATATTTCTATCTTGCTGATACTACACTCTCTTTCGATGAAATATATAATGATAATTTAGATAAAGAATCTAAAAAATTAATTCCAATTAGTCAAGTATGTGAATTATCAAAATATAAAGTTTTAGATGTATGTAAAAGCAATAATATTTCTACTAGTGGGCAAATCGATGAAGAACAAGCCAAACCGTTTGCTCCACCAATAAATTTTGCTAGTTCAACTATAACTAGTTTTTTTATGGAAGAAAGAGTTGTTTATGGTAAAGCAAATGTTCATAAGGCTTGGGATATTGCATCGCCAGCTCAAAGTCCAGTTTATTCTACTTGTGATGGAACAATAGAAAAAGTTTCTTTTCTGTACTCTAGTAATTCAATAGATACTAACGACAAACAAGGTGGAAATATTATTAAACTTAGTTGTGAAGTTGGTGATAAAAAATATACGGTTTTGTATGGACATTTATTTCCTAACAGTTCAAAAGTTAATGAGGGACAGCAAGTAACTAAAGGACAGCAAATTGCAGGAGTTGGTACAACTGGTTATTCGACTGGTAACCATTTACATTATCAAGTTTCACTAAATGGACAAGTTATTGATGGTATGAGTTTGGTAGATTTTACTTATGAAAATTCTAATTATTCTTCAGACTTTAAATTACCAGATTCTAACTTACCATCCTATAAAAATTAAAGAAAATAAAATTTTAGGATGAAAACACAAAACAAAAACACCTTAAAGAATATAGAAAATATTTAATATCATCCTTTAGATGAGCCTACGAAGTAGGATGAATTTCGTAAGTACGAAATAAGTCTTACACAACACTAAACCCTTATGAAATAAGGAAATGTTTAGTGTTAATGTGTAAGTTTCTTATCCTGCTTTTTTCTATATCTCATATTTTAATGTGTTTTCATCCTATTTATAGATTGGAGGTCTTATGAGAAGATTTGATTTTTGGTTGCCAATAGATTTATTTAATAGAATAAATTTAATGGCTAAACATTATAAAGTTTATACATCAAAAATGATGATACAACTTTTAGAAATGGGATATTTAGAAATGATTAAACAAGGAGGTTATGATAATGAAATTAACAATAAATAAATTAATTGCAAATGATATGATAAATTATGGTATGGATAAGACTAGTAGTTTTAACTACATTGTTTCTTTGAATTCATACTTAGAGGAATACGATGAAGAATCGCAAAAATATATAAAAGAAAATTTAGATGATATTAAAGATGATATTGAAAGAAATGAATGTGTTGCTGATTTAGTAGTTGAAAAAAATGATGATGATATTGATTTTAATATGGTCTTTTATTGGGGATACTTATTAACTCAAACAGAAAAAATAGTTTATGAAAATGCTAAAAGAAATAATATAGAATTAGACTTTGAAGATATTAAAGACATAGCAAGTGAGATTTTAGATGATGATGCTTTTAATGATGATATAACTAATCGTTTAAAAAATTACGATAAAGAACAGGAGTTATAATTAATGAAAGTTCGTTTATATACTGATGAAGAAATTAATAAACTAAATAATTCTATTTTTGTTAGAAGTGTTAAATATAAAAGAGAGATTGAATACGATCCATTATTTAAGTTATGGACTATTGTCATGAAACATGATTTACCAGAACTCTCAGCAAGAGAAATATTTGCTCGTGGAGGAATTGATATTAATATAGTTCATAAAAAACTACCACAACGAAGAATTAAAGAATGGATAGATAATTATAAAAAGTTTGGTATAAGATATTTTTTACCAGAAGATGAATATTATCAAAGTATTACTTATGAAAAAAATAATAAAGTACATTATGATACTATGAAAATGCAACTAATGGATTTCGTTTTAAAAAGATTAAAGGAAATTAAATTAGATGAAAATAGATAAGCATATATATTTTAATAATGAAGAATATGCCCGTATATTAGATTATAAAGAAAAAAATAAATTGTCTTTTTCAGAAGCAGTTTGTTTTCTCTCTATCTCTGCTTTAAATAGTAATGATATTTTAGATAGAATTAATTTTTTAGAATCTCGTTTAGATTATCTAATTAAAAAGATAAATATTATTTATTCGTTAGAAGAACAGATTTATTCTGATATGAATTTTGATAATTTAACCGATCCTAAGAAAAGTAAGCCTTTAATAGAGTTTAATAAAAAATTAAGGAACACTAATATAAATGACTAAAAGTCCTAAAGTAATATTTAATTCTATCTTTACTCTTGCTATAAATAATCCTGATAGTAAATATAAAAATCATAGTAAAAGTATTAAAAGAGTTCAAAAAATGTATGATTACTATACTAATGAGGAAAAACGAGCTATGTCTATGTATGATTATTATACTGGTAAATTAACGAAAGAAGATACAATGAATCTTATTAAAGAAGATGGTACATTTGCTACTGAAAAAGAAGTTGAAAAAAGGAAAAAATTAGCAGTTAAATATTTAGAAAATTCTAATCTTTGGCAAGGTGTATTATCTTTTAATAATGATTATATTAATGAGAATATTGATATTCATAAATTAGAAAAAGAATTAGCCACTAATATATTACCTAAATTTTTTAAAAGATGTGGTTTTAAAGATACTAATAAAATGTTTTATCAATTAGCACTTCATACTGATACGGATAACTTACATTTTCACTTTTCTTTTATGGAGAAAGAACCTAATTATATTTATCATAAAAATAAAATTGGATATCGTAGATCTGGTGAATTATCACAAAATGAAATAGACTTTTTAAAATCACAAGTAGTTCATACGATTGAAAAAGAAAAAATATATACACCTTTATTAAAAGAAACTAATAAAGAAATTGAAGAATTAAAAAAATATTTTAGTCCTAAAGAAAAAAACTATTTATTACGAGATAAAAAAGATTTAATTTTAGAAGAAAAAATATTAAGATTAGGACAATTACTTTATAAGGAAAGATATGATAATGACTCTAAAATTAAGTATGGTTCAATTAAAGATAAAGAAATTATTAATCTTACTAAAGATATAAAAAATTATTTGTTTTCAAAGAATAATGATAACTTTAAATTAGAATATAATAATTTTAAAGAATCTCTTAATAAAATAAATAACTATTTTTATAAAATAAACGAAGATAATAATATTAAAGATATTGTAGTTGATACTACTTTAACTGATAGTAAAAATAAGTATATAGATAATTATATATATAATGCCATTGTTAATTATGCTAATTACAATTATAAGAAAGAATCTAAAAATGTTACTAAGATAAAAGAAAATGATATTATTCAAGAAATAATATTAAAGCACTATCTTGATAATAAAAAACAAACAAGAAAAGATATATTAAAAACTTACTTTACTAACACTAATTCTAAACAAAAATTTAGAAACAAACAAGAAATTGAAAATGCCATTAAAAGTATAAATGATGAGATGGATGAGGCTCAAAAAGAATTTTCTAAACTTTTTATATCAAATGACTATACAAAGTAATTGCAATTATTGTCTAAAGATGTTATTATACAGTTGTAGTAAATAAATATTACTACATAAACCATTTAACTTTACTGCTCATAAGCACTCCTTTCCATGTGCTTAGTAGTAAAAACCATAATAGTCGCTAGTACAGGGCTATTTTTTTTTGTATTAAAAATTAAAAAAATAAAATAAAAAATTATTTTTTTAATGTTATAATATCTACAGACGATTGGAGATGGACTATATGAAGAAGTTTTTCAAATGTATATTAATTGTATTATTATGCCTAATAGTTGCACTTATACCGTTAGTAATTAACATTGCCTTTAAATTTGATTTTAAAATTTGGTGGCTAGAAAGTGAGTGGTCTGCAGGTGATGCTTTGAGTTTTTACGGCACTGTATTATCATTTATAGGCACAATTTCACTTGGAATTGTAACAATTTGGCAAACTAAAAAATCAAACGAAATTAGCAAAAAGTTATTAGATAAAGACTTACTAGAATCGATTGATTTTATATTGATAGAAAATAAAATTGAAGTAAATAAAAAAGAAAATAATGATTCTACTATAATTCACTCCACTCATCATAGACCAGATTATGGTGCAACTGTGTTAATAGAGCCGTTTGATGAAACACCTTTAAAGTTTAATGAATATTTAATAAAATTATATTTTAAAAATTCGTCTGAAAAAAGCCACATAAAAAACATTGAATTTGTAGATTTTTTGTGTGTACAAGATCCTAACAAAAATGGATTACATTGGGAAGATGGTTCAAACAATCCAATTTCACAAGAATTAAAAACAGACTTTTCTGGTAATAAGAACATTCATGTTAATTGGATATCTTTTAATGAATTTTATATACAGTTAAAAATATATTGTATTCCAAGAACGACTTTTGATTGTATGATGAGTAATAAAGTTGATGCTTGTTTTATTTTTCAAGTAAAAATAATAAATCATCTTGATATTGAAAGTAATATATTATATAAAATTAGAGTTTCTAAAAACGATTACGGACAATTTGATGTAGTTGGCACAGATACTTCATTCATTGATAATTAAGACAAAGGAGGAATGTTATTGAATAAAATTGGAAAAAGATTAAAACAAGAAAGATTAAAAAATAATTTAACTTTAGAAACACTATCTAATATGACTAACATTTCTATATCTACATTAAGTAATATAGAAAATGATAAAATAGAAAATATTAGTGGTGTTTTTTTATATAGATTAAGTAAAGCATTTAATATAGATTATGATTATTTACTTAGGTTAAGGTGGGATATATTTCCTACCTTTTTATATGAAAGGAAATCTTCTGTTGGATACAAATAAAATATTCAATGAAGATTGTTTGTTAGGTATTAGAAAAATACCTGATAACTCTATTGATTTAGTAATTATCGATCCACCTTATGACATTTGTACTAAAGGTGGAAAAACTGGTAACTCAAGAGTTGCTAAAGAAGTTAAAAGTTTAGAAAAAGAATTAATAGATAATAATTTAACTGATGGATTTGATATTTCTATTCTAGATGAGTTAATTAGAGTTATGAAAAATATAAATATTTATATATGGTGCAATGGTAGACAAATACCACTTTATATAAAATATTTTATTGAACAACTTGATTGCAAATTAGAAATTATTATTTGGGGTAAAACTAATCCTATGCCCCTTTATAGTAATAAGTATTTAGGTGATAAAGAATATTGTTTATATTTTAGAAAAAAAGGTTTTTGTCAGCCTAAAAACTATGAAGATGCCAAAACAATCTATTTATCTACTATTAATATAAAAGATAAGCAAAAATATGGGCATCCTACAATAAAACCACTTCCACTTATAAGGAAGTTAATAAGAAACAGTTCTAACGAAAATGATATTGTTTTAGATTGTTTTATTGGAAGTGGTACAACAGCTGTTGCAAGTATTTTGGAAAACAGAAAATTTATAGGATTTGAAATTAATAAAAAGTATTATGATATTGCATTAAAAAGAATATCAGAAACAAATAAGGAGGATGATAATTAATGGAAAATAAATACGATGAAATAAAAGAAAAACATCAACAAAGAGTAAATAACTTTCCAATGATGTTTGCTTTTTCTCAAGAACAGTTATACGATGGCATGAAAAAACTAGGCTTAAAATCAACTGATACTGATAAAATTTATGATATGGGTATGGGTTGTTTTATAAAAAAGACAGATATCGATGCCTATAATAAAATGTGGTTGGAAATAAGAAAAGAACATAATGATTTAATTAATGCTGATAAAACTGGTGATGGTTATATTAAGGATATGTTTGTAAGTGAACTTGAAAATCATGAGTATAGTTATACCCATGATTTAGATGAAACATTAAATGCCTTAGAACTAACTAGGGAGCAAGTTTTTAATAGTCCTACTTTAAGTCATGGATTAGAACTTGCTAAAAAAGAAGTTTTACAGAAAGAATCAGAGGTTGATTATGAATATGAATAACATAGAAGAAAAATTTGATGATTTGCAATCAATTCTAAATTCATCTAAAGAATTTAGTTTTAAGAATGATTCGATTTTAAAATTAAAACAATATTATGGTAATAAAGAAATTTATTTAGATTTATCTAAAATAGATATTAATATGTTTGAAGATTTATATTATGATCCAGAAAAAGAATTAGATGACATGGAGGATTATGATTTATAGAAGTAATTTAGTGAGGGATAGACTATGAGTTTATCCCTTATTATCTTACTTACTATACTAATAATTTTTCTAATATGTTTTATTTATATAGAACCAATTATTTCAAAACATAAAATTAAAAATAATAATGAGTATGGTTCAGCTAGATTTTCTACATTTAATGAAATAAATAAGAATTTTACAAAAGAAAAAATCAGCAATATTAATGAAGTTGGTTTCCCAGTTTATTATGATAAAAATATATCTCATGTTTGGTTTGATAAAGAAACTCCTCATTATGTTTATTTAGGATCAAGTGGTTCTGGTAAAAGTGTAACAGCAGTTATTCCTATGATTAGTTTTATTGCAAATGCTAAAGTTAAGAGAAGTATATTTGTAACAGATCCTAAAGGAGAAATTTATCATACTACATCTAAAATGTTAAATGATAAGGGATATAAAGTTTTAACAATAGATTTTAGACACCCAGAACTTTCTAATCATATTAATATATTAGAGCCTATCATATGTGAATATGAAAATTATATTAAGTATGACAAATTAATGAAAGATACTTTAGATAATGATTTAAAACTAGAATATCAAAATAAATCAATATCTAGTTATGCAGAAACTAATAGATTAATAACTTCTTTGGCATCTATGATTACCTATGATAAAACACAAGGCAAAGATCCCTTTTGGAATAATAGTGCTAAAAATTTATTAGAGGGTTTAATTGGTTTCTTTTTAGAAGAATATAAAGATGGAAAAATTAAAAGAGAACAAATAACAATGACATCTATTCGTAAATTTCAAAATTCTACTATGGAAGATAAAAATGCTAAAAAGTTTAAGTTTTATATAGAGCAAAAGCCTTATGGAAGTAAATCTAAAGATAGTTTAATACCAATACTATCATCTAGTGAAAATACATATAAATCAATTACTAGTGTTTTTAGTGAGAAAATGGCAATATTTGATGATGTTAATGTTGCTAATGTAACTAGTAAATCTGATTTTGATTTTGATATATTAGGTAAAGAACAATCAGCACTATTTGTTATAGTTCCAGATGAAGATAAAATTTATTATACTCTTGTAACTATTATTTTAGGACTTTTATATAAAGAACTAGTAAAACTTGCTAACTCCACTGAAAACAAAAAATGTCCTATTGAGATCGACTGGATATGTGATGAATTTTCTAATTGTCCACCACTTGTAGAACCAAGTATAGAATCAATAATTTCTGTTGCTCGTTCAAGAGGACTTAGATACCATTTGTTTATTCAAAGTTTAAGTCAATTAGATAATGTTTACGGTAAAGAAGTCGCACAAATAATACTTGACAATTCTGGGATGGCTTACTTGAAAACAAACACTATGGAAACGGCTGAAGCAATAAGTAAACGCTTAGGTCGTATGACCTTAGAATCTTCTTCTATAAGTCAATCTGTAAGTTTGACTAATTATAATGGAAACAAATCAACATCCTTAATAGGTCGTGATTTATTAACACCAGATGAAGTTAAAAATTTGCACTATAAAACTATTATATTTCCAAATATAGGTTATCCAATATTTAGAGATACTGTTATATATAAAAAATTATCTTGTTATTCAAGTGGTGAATTAAAAAGAAAAATAACTCCACTTGAAGATTTAAGTTATACATATTTTACGGTTGAAGATATACAAACAAAATATGATAGATTATATAGGAATAGAAATAACAAAGAGATAAATAAAGAAGAACTTTCATTTTATGACAAATTTAAGACTGAAGAAATTAATAAGTTAAATAATATTGTTAATGTCGTTAATGATTTATTAAAAGATAAAATTAAATTATTTGAGTTTAAAGAAAATAATAATCGTACATTTGCCAGTTTTGAATTAAAAGAACCATTAAATACAAAGGAATCAATATTTCTAAAAGGTAAAATAAATAAAGAAGTATATCATTTAGAAATTGATAATGGTAATAATACTAAATCTACTATAGAAATTCATTTAAAAAATCCGTTAGAAAAAGATAATTCTCTACAAAAAGAGATAATTAAAACAGGTGGTGCTAATGAATAAGTCCAAAAACTTTGACATAGGTTTTATTGGAGGTAAATCTAAATGCTAGAAAAAGATATAGAAGTTAGATTTAGTACCAAACAATTACCTTTTGAATATAAGTTATTGGAATATAGGCTAATTGTTAATAAAGAATTATACGATGAAAAAGTTATTGATTTAAGAACATATAATGAAATGGAAAATTCTATTATGGGAAGACTTAGGAAAATAAGAAACGAATACCTATTGAATAAAAAAGATGATTTGACAAAAAGTGATTATGGAGCTACCATTCAAGCATCCTAGTTATCTTGAATTTTAGGAACATATGAAAGGAAGTGCTATTTATGGAAATTAAAAAAGCAAGAGAAGATTTAAGAAAAGGAAAAACAATTTATGATATGAATCTAAAGGTTGCATATTATGGTCGTGTTTCAACTGATAAAGATGATCAATTAAATTCGCTAGAAAATCAACAACATTATTTTGAAGATATGATTAAAGAAAACTCTAATTGGATTTTTACTCGTGGTTATATTGATGAAGGAATTAGTGGTACAGCTGTTAAAAATCGTGATTCTTTTTTGAAAATGATTGAGGATGCAACCTTAGGAAAAATTGATTTAATATTAACAAAAGAAATTTCTAGATTTTCTAGAAACACTGTTGATAGTATTAAATATACAGAATATTTATTAAAACAAGGTGTTATAGTATATTTTTTATCTGATAATTTAAATACGATTCAAGAAGATGCTGAATTTAGACTTACTATTATGTCTAGTATGGCACAAGATGAAGTTCGTAAATTATCAGAAAGGGTTAAGTTTGGTATTAATAGAATGATCAAGGATAGAAAATTAATTGGTGGTAACTTAACAGGATATTATAAAAAGAATGGAATATATGAAATTAATCCAAATGAAGCACCACTTATAAAATATTTATTTACTACTTATGCAAGTGGTAGTCTTGGCTTAAAAAAAATTGGTGAAGAACTAGCACAAATGGGATACTTAAATTCAAAAGGAAAACCATATTCTCAAACAGCACTTGCAAAGATGCTTTCTAATCCTAGATATAAAGGATTTTATACTGCAAAACTTACTGAGGTAGAAGATTATAAAACTCATAAAAAGAAAAAAATACCTAAAGAAGAACAAATTATAGAAAAAGATGATAGAATTCCAGCTATTGTATCAGAAGAACTTTGGGACAAAGCAAATGCTTTGCATGAGAGAAGAAAAAAATTACCATCTAGGCACGTACTTAATTCTGAAGAACACATAAAAAAATATAAATATTCGGCTAAGTTATATTGTAAAGATTGTAATAGTATATTTATTCGTAATGGTGGATCAAATCGTTCTTTAAATCCAACATGGGCTTGTAAAACTTATAAAACTGAGGGAGTATCAAAATGTGAATCTCCAATTATAAAAGAAAGTTATCTTGATAAAATATTTGTTGATCTATTTAGTGATTTCATTAAACATAAAAAAGATTATTTGGGACAAGTTTTATCAGAATATAAAAATATTGTTAAAAATTTTACTGATGAATTGGATACAGAAGAAATAAAAAGAAAGATAGAACAAATTGATAAACAAAAAGATAAATTATTAGATTTAAGTTTAAAAGGTATGATTGATGACTTTGAATTTAAAAAACGAAATGATAAATTTAATACTGAATTATTCAATTTACAAAAGCAAATAGACAGTTCGGAAAGTCAAAACTTAGAGGAAGAAAAAATGCGTAAAAAATTAAATGATATTGAATCTTGCTTAAGTGCAAAATTGGATATTAAAGAAAACTTACCTTATTTAGTAAATTTACTAGTTGATAAGGTTATAGTTGAAAAAGTAAATGGGGATAGAAAGCATATAAAATTATCTATTTATTTTGATTTTAATACACCAGATATTGATATAGATTTAGATATGAATACAAAAAACGAACTTAAGTCTAGGTCGTTACAAACACTTGCTTGTAGAAGGCAAACTTCTGTCTTAAAGTGTTCGTGTATTGATACAAAGCAATCCGGGGTTTGTGAAATTAGGTCAACTTCTTGGGAAAGAAAAATTATTTTCCTATATTGATAAATTTGGTTTTGGTAATAAGACAGGAATTGATCTTTCAGGAGAAGCAACAGGTATTTTGTTTCCAATCAATAAAATTGGAAATGTTGAACTAGCTACTACTGCGTTTGGACAAGGTATAAGTGTTACTCCTATACAGCAAGTGGCTGCAGTTTCTGCTGTTGTTAATGGTGGAGTGTTATATAAACCTTATATTGTAAAAGGAATAAGTACTAATACTAATAGTAGTGTAAAAGAGTTTTCTAAAAAAAAGGTACGTCGTGTTATTAGTGAAAAAACTAGTGAGATAATGCGACTTGCACTTGAGAGTGTTGTGGCTTATGGTGGTGGAAAAAGTGCTTATATTGAAGGATATAGAGTAGGTGGAAAAACAGGTACTGCTCAAAAAAGTAGTAATGGAGTATATTTAGTTAATAATTATATAATGTCATTTATGAGTGTTGTACCAGCGAATAAACCAGAAGCAGTTTTATATCTTGCGATTGATAATCCTAAAAATACAGCTATGTTATCATCTTATACAACAACTCCAATTGCAAGACGTATACTTTTAGACATAATAGATGCTTTAGATATTAAAAAACAAGATGGAGAACTTGAAAAAGAATTAGAATGGAACGATAAAGAATATATTACTGTACCAAATGTTATTGGAATGAGTCTTGATATGGCTAAGAAATCATTAAGTGATTTTGACGTTCAAGTTGTAGGTGATGGTGATAAAATAACTTATCAAAGTATAGATGAAGGTGAAAAAATAGAGATTGGTTCTCGAATTAGAATACTTTTAAAATAAAAGTTTATTTGTTTTATTTATTATGTTAAAATTATTTTGGTGATACTATGAATGAGACAATTGGGGAAATTGGTGGTCACAATGATCAAAAAAGAAGAATTCGTATAAAAAGAGAACAAAGAAAAAAATTAGATGAGTATGAAGAAGAAAGAGAAATAAAAGATTTAGAAAAGAAAGTAAAAAAACAACAATTGTTAACTTTAATTAAAGTTTTACCAATAGCAGTTGTTGGTGGAACAATAAAAACAATTTATGATACAGGAAAGAAGTCATCTGGTAAGAAAAGTGTATCAAGTGATGGTGTTATAATTGAAGAAAATAATGATGGTATAACACAACTTGATAGAGATTATGATGTTAGTGATTCAAAAGAAAAACAATTTATAGAAGAGGCTACGAGTAAGAAAAAGATAGTTACTACTCCAACTGGTGAGAAAGTAGTAGTTGATTTACCAAAGGCTAGAAAAGAAGAAAAGAAAACGTTTTTTGAAGAATTGTTTTTTCCAACAGAAGCAGAAAAGAAGCCTAATGAAATTTCTATTAATGGAGAAGTAAAAAAAAATGACGAAGAGAAATTAACTCCTTTTACTGGTATCTCTATTAGTAGTGATACTGATTATAGTGATACTTTTTATGATACGATAGAAGACTTAGATATTGATAGTGATATGTTACCTGACTATATGAAGGAAAAGATAGAGAAATTAAAATCAAGAAAAATAGTTGAGGAATACGAAAAAGAACTTAAAAATATTAGATATGAACTTAGAAATTTAGTATTTGAATATAGTATTTTAGAAGAAGAAAGTGACAATATTATAATTAGTGATGAGGCTAATATAATACTTGATAAGTTATCTCTTATTATTGATAAATTGGAAGAGTTAAAACAAAAAATAAAAATAGATGATATTAGTAAGTATGATGATAATTATATCTATACTTTAATAGAAGATTATTTGGATGAGTTTAAGAATGGAAATGTTGTTTCTAAGATAAAAGACTCTCCAATATATATAGAGGTTGCTTCTAAGATTGATGAACTTGATAAAAGAAAAGATTCTTTAAATGATAAGTTAACTGAGAAGAAAGAAAAATTAGAAGATAAAAAAAGAAAATTTAATGAGTTTAAAGAAAAATATTATAATATTAAGAAGATTAATAAAGATTTATTAGAATTTCAATATGAGCAAGAGAACTTATTAAAAGAAGTTAGAGAAAAAGTAAAGAATGCTACTACTGTTACAGAAAAGGTTCAAGTAGAGGTTGCGGCTATGAATAGACAGAGCAGACGTCTTATGAGAATTCTTAGTTTACAACTTTTTTTACCAGGTCCTAGATTTGCTAAGAGTATGGCAACTAATACTGCTTTATATTTATATTTTTTAAATAACTTAAGACATCCAAAATTAGTTAATAAGAAGTATAGGGTAGTAAAAGTAGAAGACTATAGTAATGATTTAGAATATAGTTTGAATTCTATTGAAAATGCTCAAAATCTACTTAGTAAAACAAGCAGTCAAATTAGAAAAATGCTTGATGAAATGGAGTATGAGTTTAAAGATTATTTAGGAGTAATACCTGATGTAGACGAAGTGCTTAGTAATTTAAGAAAAATTAAGAGTGAAATAGAAGAAAAAGAATATGAAATGCAAAAAATAAAAGAAGAGCAAGAGAAAGTTTTGGAAGAAAATAATAGTAAAGTATTAAAGCGTGGAGAGTATCCTATGTAAAGTTATTAGTAAAATTGTCTAATTTGGAATAAAAAAATATTATTTATGATATAATGTTTAAGGAATGGAGGAGTATACATGCTATTGTTAACTAAAGCAATATTTGTTATTATGATTGGTTTTTTGTCATCAGCAATATTAGGTTTAGTAATGGTTCCATTATTAAAGAAGATGCGTGTTGGACAAAGAATATCAGTGTTTGTTGGTGAGACTCATAGAAAAAAAGAGGGAACACCTACTATGGGAGGATTAATTTTTATAATTCCTACGTTACTCGCAACACTTTTGTTAATTATTACAGGAAAGATTAGTTATACATCTAATTTAGGTATTGTTTTACTGGTATTTATTGGATATACGTTTATAGGTTTTCTTGATGATTTTCTATCAATAAAGAAAGGTAATAATGAGGGCCTTACAGTTTATCAGAAATTATTTATGCAGGTATTGATTGCTATTGGTTTTTTCTATATATATATGAGAAATGGTGGTCAAACTGCATGGGTTGTTGGAACACTAAAAATTGATTTAGAACTTGGATGGCTATATGGGCTTGCAATATTATTTGTTTTAGTTGGGGCAAGTAATGCTGTTAATTTAACAGATGGGTTAGATGGTCTTGCTGGTGGACTTTCTGCTATAGCATTTATTGCTTTTGCATTAATTTCCTTGTCAGTTGGTTTTGAAGATATTGGACTTTTCAGTTTAATGTTAGTAGGAAGTTTAATGGGATTTTTAGTTTATAATACGCATCCTGCTAAAGTATTTATGGGAGATACAGGTTCTCTTGCTTTAGGAGCAGTAATGGGTGCAATAGCAATACTTACTCATAGAGAACTTACGCTACTTGTAGTTGCATCTATCTTTGTTGTAGAGACATTATCAGTTATTTTACAAACATTTTGGGTTGTTGTTTTTAAGAAAAAAATATTCTTAATGACACCATTACATCACCATTTTGAAAAGCTTGGTTGGTGTGAGACTGATATAGTTAAATTATTTTGGGTATTAGGTCTTGTACTTGCAATGGCAGGAATAATATTTGGAGTTTGGGTTTAAACATCATATTTGATGTTTTTTTCTTTATAGTCGTGATATACTAATAATGAGGAGGGTATATGAAAAAGAATACTTGGAAATATTATAATGAAAAAGAAATTAACGAATTAAATGAAGTTAGTGATGCTTATAAAATATTTATAAGTAGTAGTAAGACTGAAAGAGAAGCAGCTAAAAATATCATTAAACTTGCGGAGAGTCATGGTTTTAGAAATTTGGATTATTATATTGGAAATAATTATAAATTGACTAGTGGTGATAAAGTATATGTAAATAATAGGGATAAGAGTGTTGCTTTATTTATTATAGGTGACGAAGATATTACTAATGGAATTAATATATTAGGAGCTCATATTGATTCTCCAAGACTTGATTTAAAGTCAATTCCATTATATGAAGATAGTGAGTTTGCTTATTTTGATACACATTATTATGGTGGTATTAAAAAATATCAATGGGTAACACTTCCTTTAGCACTACATGGAGTTGTTGTTAAAAAAACAGGTGAAAAGGTATTTATTAATATCGGTGAAGATGATAATGATCCTGTTGTTGGAATTACTGATTTACTTCCACATCTTGGTCGCGAACAATTAAAAAAAGAAGCTGATGAGGTAATTATGGGTGATAATTTAGATGTACTTATTGGAAGTCGTCCTCTTAAGTTAGATGATAAAGATAAAGAAGAGCTTGTAAAAGAAAATATTTTAAATATTTTAAAAGAAAAATATGCTATTATTGAAGATGACTTTTTATCTGCTGAGATTGAAGTTGTTCCAGCAGGAAAAGCAAGAGATTTTGGACTTGATAAGTCTATGGTTATGGCATATGGTCAAGATGACAAGGTATGTGCATTTACTTCACTAAAGGCTTTTTTAGATATTAGTAAGTGTCGTAAAACTATTAGTTGTATTTTAGTTGATAAAGAAGAAATTGGTAGTGTAGGAGCAACAGGAATGGAGTCTTCATTTTATGAAGATGCTTTAAGAGAAATTTGTTCACTTCTTGGTAATGATAGTATTACAGCACTTGGTCGTGTATTTAAAAATTCTAAGATGTTATCAAGTGATGTTACTGCAGCATATGATCCACTTTATGCTGATGTTTCAAATAAGAGATGTGAAACTTTCTTTAACAGAGGAGTATCATTCTGTAAGTATACAGGTGCTCGTGGTAAGAGTGGCTCTAATGATGCTAGTTGTGAGTATATTGCTGAACTTAGAAAAATTATGGATGAAAATAACGTTAAATTTCAAATTACAGAAATGGGTAAAGTAGATGCTGGTGGTGGCGGAACCATTGCTTATATCTTAGCAAATAAAAATGTTAGTGTAATTGATTGTGGAGTAGGAGTACTTAGTATGCATGCTCCATGGGAAGTAACTTCAAAGTCTGATATATATGAAGCATATAAATGTTATAAAGCATTCTTAAAAGATGCTTAAAAAAATACTGGTATTTGTTTACCAGTATTTTTTAGTGTTTATAAGCTATATCTCTATAATCTTTTAATTCACGTGAACGGAATGGATGTCTTAGTTTTCTTAAGGCTTTTGCTTCAATTTGTAATATTCTGATTTTTGAAACATTATATAATTTTCCAACATTGTTATGAGTTAATTGCTCACCATCTATTCCATATAGATATTTAATAACTTTATTTTCACGTTCTGATAAAGAACCTAAAGCAAAGTCCATTTTTTTATTAAATTCTTTATAAATTACGTTGTCCTCGTATTTATAATCAACACTTAATATTTCATTACTTAAGAAGTCATTAGCAATTGTATTTGTGATTATCATTTCAATGTAATTTCTTATGTTTTTAGGAGATAATTCTTGTTTATCAGTACTATTTTCTAAATAATTAGATATTTTTTCAAAGAATGTTAGTATATTTTTCTTTACATCATCACTTATGTTTAATTCATTTAATACTTCTTCTTCATTTTTTCCTGCATTAATAGCAGTATAATATTTAATGAAATATTTTGCTAAATCTTTATTTGATAAGAATAGAGCAGCGTTATTGCATTCATACATATCTGATTTTTTTCTTGTTTTTTGTAGAGATTGTTTAACTCCTAATTTTTTTATTACTTCATTACTAAATTTTTTATTGTTTATAATTGAATCAAAGTTTTTCTTGTCTTTTAAATCAGTATATTTTATGTGTTCCATCCATACTTCATATACAGTTGCGATGATATCCTCTGTAGGATTTTCTCTGCTTGAAAGTAAATATAATTTAGAATTTTTTAAATAATTGTAAATAACATGTTGAGTTCCTAATATTGCTTGATTAAAATATTCTTTTTTTAATTCTTCGTCATCAGTAATATTGGCAAGCTCTATTAGTTTTTTTGTCTCTTCAATATTTAATTTTTTTTGGTCTTTGAATTGTAAATTCCAATTTTCTAAAATTTGTTCATTATTCATTTTAAAATTCCCCCTTTAATTAAAATGTGGCTATACTATAACAAAAAAAATATACAATAACAACAGTTGTTGACTATTTTTTGTGCTTGCTTTTAAAATATTCGTAAAATTTAGTTTAATATTAAAAAAAATACTGTTTTTAGCAGTATCTTTAATGTTTATGAGACTTTTCATAATAACCATTTAATTTTCTTAAACGTGATGGTTGTCTTAGTTTTCTTAGTGCTTTTTCTTGAATAAGTTTAACTCTCTTTGGTGTTGCATTAAGTATTTTTGCTAATTCAGTTCTGCTTTTTCTTACTGAATTTTCATCATCATCCTTTGACATGAAATATATATAATAAATTGTTTGTTGTTCTCTAGGTGTTAGATTTTTAAATACTTCATTAAAATCATTTTGAAATATCATTTCTTCAATATTATTTTCGAGAATATCTTCTGAATCTAAATTAGATTCATTTTCACTAGTATAAATAGTATTATTAAGAATTAGTTCAATATATTTTTTTATGTTTGTTGCTGTTAACTGTTTATCGTTAGTATTTTCTTCTAGATATTGTGCTATATTTTGAAATAATGAATAAAAGTCATATTGAGTTGATGTTTTATCATTTTTAGTTATTTCATTTAATTCTTTAAATATATTTGCAGTATCTTCTTGTTTACCATTATTTATTGCTTTGTAATACTTTATAAAATATTCTGCGATTTTGCCTTTTATTTTACTATTTTTAAATGTAGATTTGATTCCAAGTTTAACCTTTATTTTTTCATTAAATTTATTACTTTGCGTTATTAAACTATATCCATTTTTTTCTAATAATAAACCTTCATTTATACATTCAATCCAAGATTCGTATGTTGCTGAAATTATATCTTCAGTATTTATTTCTGTACTTGATAATAAATATAATTTAGAGTTTTTTAGATATTCATATATTACATGTTCAGTACCTAAAATAACTTTATCATAATATTGTTTTTTTAATAATTCGTCAGTTTCTTTGGATGCAAGTTTTAATAATTCTTTTGCCTCTTCAAAGTTTAATTTCTTTTGGTCTTTAAATTGTAAGTGCCAATTTTCTAAAATTTGTTCATTTTTCATTTTAAATTTCCCCCTTTTTTGAACAATATAAATGTTATCACAATATTTTTAATAAGAGAAATACCAATAGATTATAGATTTTATTGAAATATAACTTTTTATTATGCATTTAA
>ULLK01019657.1_pt1 | contig 21510 bp, 39 predicted proteins | sample 1951411 | NCBI WGS metagenome assembly ULLK01 (sample SAMEA4835526, study PRJEB28245) | human gut metagenome | biome: gut microbiome; material: fecal sample | place: Denmark | collected 2008 | reverse complement strand
TAGTCATCTATAAAATCTTCTATAATATTATCGTCTCCATTTTTAAAATTAAAACCTAAAGAGGCAATAATTTTTTCTTTCATTATATCGCCCTCCAATTCTACTTTTACTCAGTTGGAATTAAAGCTAATAAATCATCTTTTTTCATATCTTCACTAGCCTCAATATCAAGAGTTTTAAGATAAGCTACTAATTCTTTTTTAGTATAATCCTTAATAGCTTTTTCTTTAGGAGCTTCTACTTCTTTTAATTCTTCGTAAGCGTCACTTCTTGCAAATTGCTTAGCAACTTCCTTACTATTAACTAATAAAACAGCTCCTGATTCTTTACATAAAAACTTTCTCATAATTTAATTCCTTTCTTCTCTTTATTTTTTTATTTAACTACACTCTAGTGTAATATGTTTCTTCACCATCGAATGTAGCACTTGATGGAACAGCTGTATATTCACCTTTGTTATAAGTGTAATAAGTTGTACCACTAGCAAATTGTGTAATTTTAGCTTCTGTATAAGTATAATCACAATCGTATAAGATAATTTCAGGTACTAAAGCTTCTCCACCTGAGTATGCGAATAATTCAAGTGCTATAGCGTCATCGAATGGTACTTTTTCAGCCCCATACTCACTTGTATAGTTTGGTAATGCTATAGCTTCTTTTAACATAACCATAGCTGGAACATCACTTGGCATACGATTAGATTCATAAGTGATAACTGATTGATACATACCAATAGCTCCATTTGATGGAGTTGTTCCGTTAGGTAAACTATCTAAATAATCTTTTATATCAGTTTTATACTTAGTATTTACTACTAAAGCTATTAACTCTTCATCTACACCATCAACAAAATCATTTTTAGTCACTTTAGCTGTACTAATTAATCTATCAACGATTTTCTTAGTTGTATCTCCACTAACTCTAGCAACTTGGATACCAGCGTCACGACCAATTCTAAAGAACTTTCTATCATAGTAAGTCTTGATAACATCTTGAGCGTTTTTGCTTCTCTTTTTAGCCATACCATCAACACCATATAATTTAAGGTCTTTTTCTTGTAGTTCTTCAATGATTTCTTTATCATCATCAATATTTACAGTAACTGGTTTAGCTTTTACTTTATTACCCTTTCCATTTGCTCTTGCTGTTCCTTTTTCTTGGATTACTGCATTTGCAAATCTCTTATACTCTACACTTCCTGTAGTAGGATCTCCACTGCCATTTTTAGCTTTTAAAGCTTCACTGACACAACCTGATTGGATATTTTCAATAACTCCGTCAAGTGTTTCAGCTAGACTATCCATAACATCATCGTTTAAATAGTCTTGAATATTTAATGAACTTGTTTTTGCCATATTAAATCACTCTCCTCTTCCTTTGTTTGGCAATAACTAAACGCTAAATCTTGATACTCTTTCACTATTTAAAGAATTATTAGCGTTTACTGTCTTAGGAGTAGTTTCTTTTAATCTCTTATTCACTTCATTTTCAACAGCACTATCAAATACTTTCTTTATGTTTTTAATAGTAGGCTCTACTTGTTCAGCCTTAATGCTTCTAAAGTCTATAAGATTCAATAAAGAAACATCTACCTGAGTTTCAGGAATATTAGCCATCTTAATTGCTTCTTCTTTTAATTCATAAGCACTTAATTTTAATTCAGCTTCTTCCTGTTTTTTTCGAGCTTGTTCTAGCTCATAATTTCTACGCTCATCATCTTTCATCTTTGCTAATTTTTCGGCTTCACTTTGTTTAGCTTCTTGTTCAGCTTCCCATTTAGCCTTAGCTGTTTCTAAAGATTTTTGAACTTTCCTATCAAATTCACTTTGATAATTAGATTCTTTCAACATTTCGTCAAAAGTTTTAGGTGTATCAGCACCTACATTTTGGTTTTGTTGAGCATTGTTATCAACAACACCATTTGAATTATTTGTGTCCATTCTTATTCCTCCTTTGTCCCAAGCCATTTACTTTTTTAAGTCCCCAGCTCATTACATTTACACAAAACTCCATTGTTGAGCCACAATAGAAAGGCATTAAAAAAAGGAATGTAGCTATCATTCCTCTTAATAATCATTATTTAGTGCTATTTTATAAGCACTATATCAACAATAAAGCATTTCTTTACTATTGATATACTACCTATAAAAGTAGTATAGAAAAACAGCACCTTATTTAGTGCTGTCATCTAGTATATCTATTAACCTTTCGGCTTCTTCCTGTTCCAAATTGATTGCTATTTGAACTATTAAATTATCCCATTCACTATCATTCAATTCTTTATCAGGAATATCAATATTTTTTGATTCTAATAACTCTATATCTTTTATAGATAAAATCTTTCTAGGATTATTCATTCTTCTTACCTCTTCCCTTATATGCTGTCTTGACACTTAATTCTTCTATATCAATAGCAACCATTTTTTTATCTTTGAAGAAAACCTCACTATTATTTATAGGACTATACCAGTGATTAGTTGGATCTTCTAATATATTTTTTATATCTTCCTTGGTGATATTTCTATCTATCATTCTATCAATGGTATGTAGTTTTATTTCACCAATAGTTTCAAAATCTTTGGCTTGAACATTTCTTAAATACTCTCTTGTATCATTTACTTTTTCATAATAACTATTAAATGATAGAGTTTTCTTTTTTTCACCTATTTCTAAGTCTTTTCTATAATGTTTTCCTATTTCCTCTTTGAGTTTTATTTCTTCATAATAATTGCTATTATTATACCTTAATTTAGCGTATTCTTCAAGACTTTCAGGTACTTCACTAGGTATTATCCTTTTTAACTGATTATACTCGGCTATAAGCTCATTATACTTCATTTCAGTAAGATAAGTAATCGTACTTCTACAATAGTGAAAATGATTATTAATTGGTGGCAAATTAGCCCCAACTTCTAGTCCTTTAATTGTATAAAGAACATCTCTTTTATCATCATCACTATATCTATAAAATCTATTCCAATCATTAACATAGAATAACATACCATTCATACCATCACACATCTTAGTTGTTCTATCATCAATTTCAGCAATAAATCTAGCTCTTAATTTCTTTTGTCCTACATCTTCACCAGCTTTTAATAATGATTTATTGGCTATTTCTACAACTTGACTATCTAAAGCACCGCTTATTTTATCATCATTTATAGAAATATATCTATTTTGTTGCTTTTTTAAGATGTGTTTAAACACATCATCTTCTATATTAGGCCTTTTATTTTGTTGTAATTGGATAATAGTTTGTCTTTCTATTTCTTGAGCGTTAGTTAGTGCTAAAGCTTCAATATATGTTATCCAACTACTGCCTTTTACATTAGGTAAGCATAACATAGACCATATATATTCCCTAGTTAAACTCCATTTTTTCTTTTTAGTAGGTTTTATTTCATCAATACCTTGTTTATATAAATCTTGTCCTATTTCAGTAAATAAGACTTCCTCATATTCGTCTAACTGATTTCTTTCTTTTACAAAAGCACCCCACAATAATATACTTAACATTTCTTGATTAGTAATATATCTCTTATTTAGAATTTCTATAACTTTATATTCAAAATATCCTTTTAATAATTCAAGTTGTTTCCATTCATCAACAACCCTAGATAATTTTTTCCTTTGGTTATTAGAAATAGGCTTATTTAGATTCATATAATTAAAATCAATACCATTAAATATATCTTGTATATTATCTTGAGTTTTTAAGTTAGTTTTTTTATAAATTCTAAGATAATCTTTTAATTTTAAATCAGTGTAATTCCATCGGTTATTCAGGATAGTTTTATTATCCATTATATATCACCTACTTTTCTTGGCTATTTTGCACACTTGCGTCTTGATTAGTATTAGACGCATTTTTTGTTTCTTTTGCGTCTTGATTATTGTTTTCTTCTGCTTGAGCGTCAGCTCCATCTTTACCGAAAGATTCAATCTTTTTCATATTTGCTTCAAGATTTTCTTCACTTTGTGTTTTCATTTTTTCTATTTCACTTGAAGCGTCTAACTCATCAGGTAATAAGTTGATGACAGTTTCATCACATACTAATCCTCTTAATGATAAAGCTCTATCAGTTTCGGCTTTCTTATCAGTAGGCATATTTCTTTGAAGCTTTATTTTTAAGTTTCTAAAGTCATATTTTGTACCTTTCTTTAGATTAATTCTAGTAGTAAAGGCTTCCCACATAGCTAGTAATTCTTTTCTAACTGATTTATCTAAGTAAGTGATAGATTGTTCTAGTGGAAAGAATTTCTTTTCCAGTGCTGAGCTATTATCGGCATTAGTAAAGCCTAAATCATTAACATTAGGACAACAACTAACCATAAATATTAAATCTATAAGTGTTTTCTTATAGTTTTCTAAAGCACCATCATTGATATTCTTTTCTACCCATTCAATACTTCCACCCTCACCGGCATAGAATACAGGAGCTTGTAATACTACTTCATCTTCCTTTTTTCTCTTTTCATTAGGTATCCATATAATATTACCCTCTTCATCGTGTTCTATTTCTCCGTTATCATCTCTTTTTTCAATTAAAGTATCTTCTCTAGGTTCATAACCAGTCACCATTAGTTTAGCGTCATCATTGTATTGGAAAGTATTACCTGAGTTCTTCATAACTCTTTCATATTTAGCAATACTAGGTTTTGCTAACTCAAAACAAGCTAATCCATCAGGATTTTCTATTGCTATACAAGGAACACAGCCCCAGTTGATCGTTTCTCTTGCTTCTTCATCTTCTCTAAAGTCATCACCTTTTAATTTACTATTTCTAAAATAGTATTTACAATCTTCGGTAATGACTACAACCATATCAAACTTTTCACCTTTTTCATCAGTTTCTTCCCAAGTTCTTAATAAACCTATTTTTTTAACTGGTGTAGAATAATCATAAATAGCTATTGTTTGTCTTGCGTCTACATTAGCATATACTATTTCATTATCTTCATTTTCATACCAAATACCATAACCAGCCGACAAATCATTATAACTTTGTATTAAATTATAATAAAAAAAGGAATCATCATTATAATTCCTTATATAATCAATAAATGTTTGATATTCTTTTCTATCATTGTCTTTGGCATTGAATAATTTATTAAATAATTTAGTTAGAATAGCTTGTTTTTCTTTCGTTGGCATTTCTTCTACTTGATATATAGGAGCTTTACCTCCGGCATATCCATTTATCATATTTGATATAGCAAATTCAAACGCCACTTTAGTTTCTTTATCATTTTCAGCTACCAAACCTGATGGACTATTTTTTCTTACTTTCATTCTATATAACTTTTTTCTTTTATTCCATTCAGGCTTAGCTGATTCTAATATTGTAGCTATATTTTCAGCTTTAGTTATATATTCTTTATTATATTGTAGCATATCTTATACCTCCTTTTATGCTGGTTTAGTGCTACCAAAAGACGCTCCTCTTTCTCCAACCGTCTTATCGTAAATACCAGCTAATACATCAGCTCCATCATCGTGAGCATTTTTACCTTTCTTTTGATACCTAGTAATGTGTTTATAAAACGCTTCCCATCTTTTATTCCAATTAAATGGAAAATGTATATGTTCCATAACCCAATAACTAGATGATAATATTCTTGATTGTTTATTGGCTGTTTGAGTAAATGGTTTAATAACACATTTATTTGATTTATATTTTTCTTTTAATATTCTCTTAACATTTCTAGCAAAACCTCGTCCACCATTGTTGGATTCAATGTATGCTAGATTAACATTGTTTCTATAGAGAATATCGGCACATTCTTCCTCGGTTATTTCCATACCCTCATCAGTAAATAAAACATCTAAAATATATGGTTCTTTATTAAGTAATCCATATACAGCACAGCATAAGAAGTCATCTCCAGTATCAGCTGTATCAACATAAGCATATATTGTTCCAAATCCGGGACTAACATCGTATGTCTTTAAGTTCTTGTATAGACGACCTTTTTCATCAATACATTTTTGATTATAGTTGGCTTCTACTATTTCTTCACTCATCTCTTGAGTTTTGAAATCAAAGTCAGCTCTATTTAATACTTCTTCACATAACATAGATCCATCATCTTGAATAGCTCTATAATTAATGTGAATACAATCATCTTTATATTTATCTAATACAAATCCAGCTAAGTCATTTGTAGCCCATCTAGTCATAACTATTATTATCTTAAAGCCTGTTTCAGTTCTTGATAACATAGTATCAGTAAACCAGCGTTGGTGCTTTTCTAATAGTTCTTCGTTATAAGCTTCTTGTACTTCTCTTATTAAGTCATCTATTATCATTAGCTTACAACCAAAACCAGTAGCTGTACCCTTTGGAGATGTTGCTAAATAGTTAGCTTCTTCACTTCCCTCTAAAGCCCATTTTTTCATCGAAGCTTCACCATACTTGACTTTTACATTAGGAAATATTTTATTAAATATTCCGTCCTCTTCTTGTATAGCGTCCCTTACAGCTTTAGCAAAAGTTCCGGATAGTATTTCATTATAACTACCGGTCATTATCTTATAGTGTATATCTCTACCTAAACACCATTGAACAAATAATGTAAGAGTTCTACTCTTTCCGTGTCTAGGTGGCATATTAACTACTAATACCTTTTTAGGAGATAATAAAAAGTCTTGTAATTCATTACAAAACTCTTTTAAATAATTTCTACCCTCCATATAAAAGTCAGGAGCTTTTATTTTACAATATTCCCAAAAGCTACGCCTAGCTAATTCATATCTTGCTTGTTCTCTTACATATTCAGGTATTACCACTTTTAATCACCAACCAATTTTCGTAATTCTTCCTCACTTAAATTGGCGTATGGATTAACTATGTTATTATTTATTGTAGGAGCTTCATCTTTGAACATTCCTAGATACTTACCTAATAATTCAAGAGCTTTCATTTTATCATAAGTTTCAATAGCAAAACCTGATTGAGTTTTCTTATACCCAGCTATTACTTTCTTAGTTTTATCATCTAGGTCTTTTGTTTCAGTAAATATTATATTGTCTTCATAATATTCTTTTTTAATTCCGTTTTCTTCTTGAGTTAAAATTTTATTTCTAACATTTTGACTTATCTTAGTTCTATCAGTAAAGGCAATAGCTGATAATTCATTAACTATATCTTCTATAGTCACTACAGCCTTTTCCTCTACCTTTGATTGTAGCTCTTCTATATATTCTTTTACCTTAACATTTCTTAACAATCTACTAGCACTAGCCATAGCTGTTTCTTCTTTCTTACAGGTCTTATATACATTTAGATAAGCTTGTGTTCCATTCATACCTAATTTTAAATATTCTTGGCAAAATAACTTTTGATTATTACTTAACGAGGTCATTACCCATCACCTCCAATTATTCCACCTTTAGCTAAATTATTTAGATTTATTTCTATAGGTATTTTATTTATTGCTTTACCTATTTCATTTATTATCTCAGTATTATCTTTAATACTAGCTTTAGCCATTTTTACTTTAGGAGAATTAATAGGATCATTTATTGGACCGTTAGATTGTCTATCAAATATATTTACATCTACACCTATAGAATCAATACATTGTAATTCTATAAATACTCCTAATATCTTTTCAAATTGTAAGGCTATCCAATCTGTCATTTCTTCATTTCTAGCCCAATCGTTAAAACTATTTTGCCACAAACCACTTTCATATAAAAAAGCGTGCACTATCTCATGTCTTAATGTTTTTCTTTGCCACAATTCTAGGTTTTCATAACTTTCTCCGTCTTGTATTAACTTTTTTACTACAATCTTTTTTATAGTAAAGTCAGCGTATCCATCAGCGTCTTTTAATATTGGATAATCTTTTTCTTCGGCGTTCATTACTATTTTGTATTCCGTTCCCAATATTTTCACTTTCATATCTAACATCTCTTTTCTCTAAAGCCAATTCTTCGTCACATTTTTTATTTCTAGGACATAACTTACAGCTACTCCCATATCTCATACATAACCCCCAATAATTCTTTTCTTTCATAGAATTACACCTTATTTTTCTTTTCTTGCTTTTTCTCAAGCCATTCTATAATTTCATCTATATAATTTAGAGCAATAATTATCACACAAAAAATCAGCATACCTAAAGTAATTAATATACTTAATATTAAGTTAATTATTTCATTTATAATTACCACCCTCTTTTTATCATAATAAAAGGAGCTACTTAAAGCTCCGCTTTTTTTCATTGATAACATCAACAAATAAAAAGAATAAAAAGGATGAGCTGAGAGAGATTTAATACTCCCACGGAGTCATTCCTGATACTCCACAAGTGCCTTTGCGTGTCTATAATTCCACCACCAGCTCATATATTGAGTAAGAAAGGACTCGAACCTTTATCCATTGTAGATTCTTATGTGTACACTCCAACACTTTACCGATTAAGCTACTTACTCATATTCTAAAACAAAATAAAAATAATTATGATTATTGATTCATTCATCTATCATAATTATTTCATTTTACTATATTATATCAGTTATTTTTCGTTATTCAATAGGTCATTTTTTCGGCATTTTTTCGATTATTTCAAAATATCTCTAAAAATAATATCACTCATATAGTTTTCAAATTCAAATATCATCTTATTTTTATTAACAAAATACACTAAATCATCTAACCTTATTGCATATATTTTCCCATAATCTAAACTAAAATTATGATGTCTTTTTTTTCTTCTTGCTGGTATAACAAAATCATTGTACCAATTATCTAAGAATTTTAATTGTTCTTGTCTTAACTTTTCATAGTCATTTAACATTATAGTTCCTCTATAAAAGTATCAGGAAAAATATATACTTTTAATTCATTCATAAGTCTTTTTTTATTGTCACTTATGGTACTTACTGAGCAATCTAATTCTTCGGCTATTGCTTCTATTTTCATACCATCAAAGTAATACATTTGAATAATATCATACCACTTATCCTCTTCAATTTTCTTTAAAGCACTTTTAACTAATCTTACCTGTGATTTAGCCTTAACTGATATTTGTTTTAATTCACTTATTCTTGTTTCAAGTGTTTCATCTCCATAAACATAGGTGTTATTTCTTTCATTAAGTATAAGTGAATTAGATTTAGCTGTTGGTATTGCTATACCTTTTGCTTCCTCTTCAAGTTTCTTTACTTCTTCATCTATTAATTTAATAGCCTCAGGTAATACTTTTAAACTATATAATATTTTTTCCGTACTTTTGTATGACGATTTAGAATTTTTTAATAATTTACTATTTTTTAATTCTTCTAATACTCTTTTTACTATTTCATCTTTAGTTTTTTCTTCCATTAAATAAACCTCTTTTCTCCATTTCTAGTTTCTTCTCTATCGTTTTTCATTGATAGTTTCTTCAATGTGTCTTATACTAGCATAACAATCATCAATTTTTCTCTCAGCATAATTGATTCTTTCATTTATCAATATTTCATAATCTTTATTAAGAGTAATTGTTTTTGGTCTTGAATCAAAATCATCATTATCATAACGAGATGGTTTTTTCTTAATATAAGTTAAAACTAAATTGGTTGCTAATTCAAAATCTATACTATTTATAAATGCTATAAGTTCTTCTTTAGTCATCTTTATCACTTCCTTTTTCTAATCTTCTAAATAATCATTATCTAAATAAACATATCCATATATTGCTAATCCTGTAAGTGTAATCCATATAATCCAAAATACAATATTGATAATTGTTTCTTGATTCTTTTTATTTTCTATTGTAGTATTCAAATCATTATTGTTAATAGGAATACTTCCTGAATCATTAACATTAAATATTGTTTTATTTTTAGTTTTTATAAATATAGTTCCCATAAAATCTTTTGGCGTATAGTAGTAATAATATCTTATATCACCAACACTAGCTCCAAAAAGACTATTTTTATCTTTATATAAATAATTATTTTTTACATAAGATTTTTTGCTATCTACAACATTTGAAGCAATATTCAATCTATATTCAGGATAATTATTAAATAATGAATAATCATATTTTTTTTCTAAAAATATTACTTTTTTAACACTTTTGGTTTCCGTATTTATAATATCCCAAGAGTAATAATATTCAGTACGACAATGTTCGTTTCCTTTACTATCTGTTTCACAAACTTGCCTACTATGTCTTCTATATTCTTCAGTTTCTTTCCTTAGATAAGTATAATCATTCTTTAATTCGTCAAAAGATATACCACTATCAGCACTAAATTTTCCATATACTAAAATATTACCTACTTCAGTATCTATGCTATATTTAAACAATTCCACACTATTATCTATCTTTAAAGCTTTATTATATTTTTCAACTTCCAATATATAATTTTCTATTATTAAATTATGAATTAAAAATCCTAATCCTAATAAAACGAAGAAAATAATAACTGAAACCATTGTTTCTCTTTTTGTGATTTCCATACACTAATCCCATAAATTAGTTGGTGCGTCTTGTGATACTTCATAATCTAAATAGGAATAATCTATTTTTTCATATCCCATCATACTTAAAATAATATTATTAGGAAACTTTTTTGTATATTTTTTATAGCTTTTTATTTGTTCGTTATAATTATTTCTATATTCAGCTATTAGATTTTCAGTTATGGACATTTCAGTCATAACTTGTTTATAATTTTCATTAGATTTCAATTCAGGATATTGTTCTACTACAACATTTAATAACTTTTCGGCTTCTTCTACTTTACCATTTAAAGCTTTTGACCTAGCTTCAACTATATTAGTTAATGTTTCTTGCTCGTATTTATTGTATGATTTAACAGCGTCCACTAAATTAACAATTAAATCTATTCTTCTCTTTTCCTGAATTTTAATTGCTGAATCACTTTCCTTTATTTGTTCTTCTAATATTACAACTCTATTATTAGTAGTAGCAAACTTTATTCCTATCATTAAAATTATTGATAATATAATACCAATTACAATTATTGTTTTTTTCATTATTTCACTCTCCTTTAAAAATTGTTGTAATTTTACCAAGTTGTCCTCTTTTAGTTCTTACATACATTTCTTCTTTTAAATTCATTTAGTTAATCCTCTCATTCACCTTTATCATTGATTTTGAGACAAGCACATATAAAAAATCCTATAAATGCTCCTAATAAAAACTTAATCATTTTTCTATCTCCCTATATATTTCTCATACAATTTAAAATTGCTAAAAGAATTATAATTATATTCATTAACAAGCCTTTTTCTAATTGACCATCTTTATAATAAATTATTTCCAATATTAAAAATATAACTTGTAAAACTACAATTATTATTCCAAATATATTTACACTATTCATTCTAATCACCTACCTTGCTTTTTTAACCAATCACACCAATCTTTAAATCCTAAAACAAAAGGTGTTAAGTTATATCCGTCAGCCCAACCACATATTCCAATAAAACCATCTTCGTTAAATGTTATAGCTTCTCTATCATCAAAATAAGTTCCTTTTACTCTAATTTCAGCAAATACCAATTTTCCATTTTTATTTAATTTAACATTGGTATATCGTCCTCTTAATTTTGGTTCATTTATCATTAACATACAACTATTGGCTTCAACTATTTTAAAATTTAGTATTTGAATCAGTCTATATATGGCATTCATATCAATATCATCATAAGTCAAATTACATTTTTTAAAATATTCTCTTGCCAGTTCCCTACGATTCATTATTTTCACCAACCTTTTTCTCAATATCTTTTATTTTATATATGTTCATCATAAATACCTTTCAAATCACTTGTTCCACCCATAAAAGCTAATAGCACCAACAATTCATCAGCTCTAGTTAATAATTCCATATCACTTTTAATTAGAGTACCAGTTGCTATTGATACACCCAATTCATTATGAATTTCTTTTAATTCTTTTATATATTCTTCTTTTGATTTTAAATATTTAATTTTAATAGTCTTTGTTTCCATAATTATTCCTCCATATTTTCTATTTGTTGTATGAGCTTAACTAATTTAATACAAAACCTGTATAAATCAGCTTTACTCATAGTTATCATTTGCGTTTTATTATTTTTTTTATCATTAAAGACATCTTCTAACATTTGCCTTGTTAATAAATCTATAGCTTCATCTAACATTTTCTCAACCTTATATACATACTAATATCTTTATAGGTTGTATTTTCTAATATAGATAATGCTTTTTCTAAATATTCCTTGTCAAACCAGCCAAAGTGTGTTTCTCTTAAATGTAATCCTAACTTACTAGCCAAATACCCATAACAATCGGTTCTTTTAAAATTTGTATTTTTCCATAATGGGTCAAATTTCTTATGACAAGCCATTTTTAATTCTCTCAATTCTTTGTTTGCCATTCTTCCAAGTGGTTTTTTGCTTTTGGTATTATGAACTCCTACATAAGCTTTACAATTATCACACAAGTAACAACCTCCATTACCATATATTCTTCCATATATTTCATCGTTGGTAGTATATCTAACTTTGCTACTTCCACAATTACTGCACTTTGTTGGTATTTTCCTAAAGTCAAATATGCAATCATTCCATACATCGTCGTTATTCATATTTATTTCTCCATATCTTTTAAAGGTAATAAACTTATCAAAAGCTTATTCAAACACCCCGCTTTTACAATATTCTTCATCTTTTTCAATATCACATACATTGCTGTAATAAAAATCCCATAACCACTCACTAGTAACTCTTTCTTCTCTCCACATTAAATACCAATCACTAGCAATCATTTTATGCCTTTCTATTTCGCTATTTAATTCACTTATTTTCTCTTGTTTTTCTTCAATAACTTCAACTTTTTCTTTTAATTTTTCTTCCAATGAAGTATCAATTTTGTTGAATCTATTATTCCAAGTTAGAAAAGTCAAAAAGAGAATTATTGCCGAAATATACACAAGTCGTTTTTGAAAAAATATTTTTGTTTTACTATAAATGTTTTTCATTTTACACTTCACCTCTTAAAGCTTTCATAACCCAATCTATAGCTTTCAAATAATTAGATTCATTCACTTTATTTTGACTTAGCACATTATAAATCTTATTGACCTTTTCCTTTTCTTTTTTATAAAGGTTATTAACAATATCCAAGTCATTATTTTTTTCTTTTAAACGCTGAGCTAAGATTTTATTATCACTTTCTAACATTTGATTTTTTGCTATTAATTTATTATTTTCTTGTTCTTTTTCTTCGTTCATACTATCATTCTTCCTTTTCGATTAAAGTATATTTTTTATATTTATTAGCCCAACCTAATTTATTTTTACTGCTTACCCATTCATCGCTAATTTTGTAATTTTCTTTTCTCAAAAGATATATTGCGTGTTGTAAATCAGTTATTCTATATATCTCATAACATTCCATAGTAGATATACTTCCGTATTTTTTTAAATGATTCAACACGATATCTTTTTGACTTATCTTTCCCATTTTTAATCCTCAAAATCTAACATATCTTTCCAATAGACAATATCTAAGTCACATTCACTAGCCATATCTAATAATGTTTCTATCAAGTCGTGCATTTCTTTTTTATCCATTTTTGAGCTTCCATAAAAACATTTATAATCATTAAAGATTTTATCTTTAACTTGTATTTTTCTAACTAGCTGTATTGCTCTAAAACTTTCTCTCAACATAGTTTCAGCTTGTGGCTCGACTAATAGATGAGTATATTTAGCTCCAGCCCTGATTAAAGCTTCAATGTAAATGTCATAGTCTTCATTTGACCTATCACCATTACGAGCTTTATCTATCTCACCTATTAGAGCCCACATATATTTGTTTTGTTGTTCAGTTCTTTTGTCTCTAGCTTTAGATATTACTATCGAATATAATTCATTCTTATCTAAGTCTTGAATTAAATTTTTATATTTTTCTCGTATTGTAAGTGTTATTTCAGTTTCAAAATTTTCATTCTTTCCACTACGAGAGTAATTACCTACAAGCTTCATATATCACCTAAAAAGGCAAGTCTTGTTCATTAATTTCTACTTGTTCTCCAAAATTAGCGAATGGATCATTTTCTTCTTGTACATCTTTTTGAGCTTCATAATTTGAATATTCAGGTTCAGGTCTATCATCTTTCGGTTTATTTTCTAAAAATTCTAAATGATTAACATAAACATCAGTTGTATAACCTTTTGTACCATCATCTTTTTCGTAACTTCCAGTTCTTATATTTCCAACAATACCAATACGGTGACCTTTTTTCGTATATTTTGCTAACACTTCAGCTGTACTATTCCAAAATACACAACTAATAAAGTCAGCCTCTCTTTCTCCAGCGTCATTGGTAAAATTTCTATTAACAGCAACTGTTACTCTTACATACGCTTTACCTGATTTTGTATATCTTAATTCAGGGTCAGCTACTAATCTTCCTACTAATGTCGTATTATTCATTTTCATCATCTCCTAGCACTTCTTCTAAAGCATTTTTTAACTCACTAACGATTTCTTTTGCTATCTTATCTAGCTCTTTTCTATCTAACTTATCAATTGAAAAACCGATTCCATTTAATCCAACTTCAAAAGCTTTTTTTAAGTCTTCTTTTTCGATTGGACTTTGTTTTAAAGTATTCACAATATTTGAAAATAGATTTAATATTTCTCTGCCATTTCCAAATACAGCTAATCCTTTTTTTGTTGCTACTATTCCAGTGTCAACATCATTTAATAAATTATTTATTCTTTCTAATTCTTCTTTTCCTACTTTTTTCATAATTTCTCCTCCTAAATAAAATCTCTATCACTTATTCCATACTGTTCAGCAACTGGAATAGGTCTATAATTATCTTCTAAATCTTGTTTTAAATCTTTTAATTCTTCTTCAAAATGTTCTTTATCGGCTTTTAATTCTTCAAGATTGTTTTCTAAACAGTAAATATATTGAGCAATGCTAATATAAGCTCCGTTTAAATTTTTATCCTCTTTAATAAGCTCAAGCCAATCATTTATACCTAATTTTTTTCTTAAAGTTTCGGGTTTCTCATTCATCAATGTCATCTCCAACAATAGACATTCTTATGAATCCAGCCTTTCCTTTTTTTACTGATTTAATAATGTACTTTTGAGCTTCATTCTCGTGTTCTTCTTTAAATTTGTCTAAATTGAAGACAACTGTCACTTCTTCTTGAGAATATTTCTCATATAAGTCATTATTTTCTTCTTTGAATTTGACTTCATCAAATTCCTCCGTAATAGAATCTTTACCATCAGCCACTCTCGTAAATTTGTATTTACTGGTTGTTAGCTGTTTCTTTCCTATTTCGTCCATTTTATTTTTTAATTTGCTTTTTAATTCATCTCTCTTAGTTGTTAATTCGCTTAGTCCAGCTAATTTTTGCTCTACTTCTTCTAATTCTTTTGCAATATCGGTTAATTCCTTAGGCTCTAGGTCAACTTCAGTTAAGAAAGGATTATCTTTAATTCTTCTTAAATCGTTTCTAAACTCATCTACGGCTATATCTATTTCTTCAAGTAAATTTTTAAAATCTTTAATATTAATTTCAAAAACTGTCAAATTACTATCATCGAATGTTTCATCAAAGTTTTCAGGTCGCCTATATACTGCCAAAATTCCTTTTTTTCTATTTGTGTATTTCATATAAAATAGAAGTTGGACCAAATAATATTTGTATTCTTCTAATTTGCTGTGAATTTTAGAAGTGGTTTTAATTTCTAACACCGTAGTTTTATTGATTCCGTCAGTATGACATCTAATATCATCTACAATATCTTTTCCCTCAACAAATTTATCTTTTAAATCTTTGTTTATATAATCTCTTATTTTTGGTTCTAAAATATTGCCGTATTCAGTATATTGGTTTCCCTCAAATTCATTTTGAACTAAACCAGCTTTCTCTTGTAATAATTCCCATCTTGTTTTAAATGGACTAATTCCCATTAATATTGGAATATCACTACCGCCTATATATTTATCTCTATCTACTTTTACATTTTGCATTAATCTAACACCCCATTTTCTAATTCGTCTAATAAAAGTTTAGCTTCTTCTTGTGTTGTCTTAGCACTTAATTTATGTTGTTTAGCGTATTCATTAACATTGATACTTAATTCTTTTAATCTTTTTAACAGTGCTATCTTATAATCAAACTGGGGTACTTGTTCTTTAGGTGTAGTTTTAGTAGTTTGTTTCTTAGGTGCTTCTTTTGGTTTTTCAGTTGGTGTAGATTCACTATCATCAACTCTTTTTGTAAATTCATCAGCTTCACTATCACTATAAATTCCTGAATAAGCTATCTTACTATTTTTTAGAATTACTCTATCCATACATCTTTTCAAAGCCATAGCATAAGGATAATCATTCTTACAATTATCTTTACTTACCTCTCCTACTTCATAAATTCCTTGTTCAGGGCAATTATAAGTAAATACTAAAGAATTGTTATACCCATCTTTATCAATTGTCATACAATCAGGTTTGAATTTTAATTTTTCGTCTAGTACATCATTTATTTTTAAACAACCATCGTGGCTTATAATTAATCCACTATACATAGCTTTAGTTTTATTGGCATAAGTATTAACTAATATCCAAAAATCACTTGTTTCTAATATTCCTTTATATTTATCACTTTCCAATAATTCAATAGCTTTATTTCTAGCTTCCTTATATTTTGGTGTTGTAAATTCTACTGGTAAAGTTTTTCCATTTATATTTTCGACTTTTTTTTCACCGAAGTTATATGTTTTCTTTTCTTCGATTTTTTTTGTTTTGGCTGTTGCCATTTTTTAATCTCCTCCTTTAATTTTTCTATTTCATTTTTTTGACGAGTAATAACCCGTTCTTTATATTCACATTCAGTTTTCAAAACATCATAATTTATATTTAAAGTGTTATAAGCTCTTCTTAGCTTCCAATATCTACCTAATCTTGTTTCTTCAAACATCAGTTATCACCTAACAATTTAAGGTTGTTATATCCTAAAGACTTCTCTTCTTCATAGCCATATTTTTTCATATCTTCAATGAGCCAATCAGGGATTATTCCCTCTTCTATAAATTTATATGTTTTATCTATTTCTCTAGGGTCTTTGAAATATCCAGCTTTCTTCATTTTTTCAATTATGACATTTATTTTATATGTCCTTACATTTTCACATTCATCTATGATTTCTTTTAAAGTAGGCATAAATTTATTTTTTCTAATAATTGATTTAGTAGCGTTTGATATAGTCAATTCATTATATCCGCTTAGCTCTTCTTGAAACATAGAAATCATTCCTATTAGCTCTTCGTTTTTTAAGTCTTTAAAATAATACGGATAAGCTATTTTAAATTTTGCAATCATTCCACTAATTAACTTTGAGTGTTCCATCATAAACTCCTTTCAACAAATCCCATTGTTCATCGTTCTTTGTTTTTTTATTTGTTTTACTAATTTTTTGATTTAGGTAACCCTCGAATTTATTACTAAATAATGTTTCAGGTCTTAAAAACTTTTCAAAATCAGTTCCTAGCCAGTCTTCACATTTTTTATCAATAACAATTTTAAAATCATTTAAAGTAAATCCATCTTTAATTCTAGCTTTAATAAGAGTTTGTGTTTTATCAGTAGAATACTTATAATGTGAATTGGCTTTAATGTTTAAATATTCAACAATTCCTTTTATTTCTTCTAAAGATATTTTTTTAACATTAACATCTACATCATCATTAACATTAACAATAACATTAACATCTTGATGTGTTTTGCTTTCGTTTTCTTTTTCATTTTCGTTTGATTTTGTTTTGATTTCTTTTTGATTTTCTTTTGTTTCTATTTCGTTTTCTTCTTGATTTTCATTTGATTTTGTAGTTGAACCACACTTGCTTCTCTTTTTGCTTTTTTCTAAAGGTCTGCGTAAGTTATTAAATATTTTTGTTTGTCTATCATTTAAGGTTGGTTCAATATCTTCAAACATAAATTTTGTTATTGCTAGTAATAACTCTTGCTGTTCTCTTTCGGTTAGTAAGGTAATCAGCTCATAGTATTCTTTATAAATTGTGAATCCGTTCATTTTTACCTCCAATCCTTTTGCTTTTTTTTACCATTAAATGCTATAATCTAATAGTAAAATGTTTTGTTTTACATTTGTTTTGACTTATGCGTTCTAGTACAACCATAAGTCTTTTTAATTGCTAAATTCTTCAAAATAATCATATATGTTTCCTACAATAAGTACCGCAAGCATAAATGTTATAAATCCAATCCAAGTCCAGCCACAGGTTATTCCTGTTATCCAGCTATAAATTGTCAACATATATAAATCGTGTAATATAACAATTGCACTTATTACACCCACAATTAACAACGCTACATTCTTCCACTTGATTTTTCTTAAAACTCTTTTTATAGAATCTAATTTCAACTTTGCATATAAAAGTTGATTTTTTTTAGTCCTTTTCATTCTTTTACCTCATTTCTATTTTTGTTTAAAATTACTTCTTTAATTTTCAATTCCTTTTTTACTAAGTGCGTAGGTATTAAAACATCTCTCTTACTTTCAGGAATATAATAATTTTGTTCCTTAGCAATCTCCAAAAGATGATTCATAACTCTTTCAGCTTGACGCCTACCCTGTCCTAAAAGAATTGATAACTCAGTAATATTTAAGTAAGGCTTTTCCATATTTTCACCTCTTTGCTAGTCTTAGTTATTTTTTCTTATTGTTATTTGAATCACTACCAAATTTAGCTAATATATAAATAAGGGCTACTAAAGTGACACAAATAATTAAAGTTATTTGCACGGCATTGCTCATTTTACTTTTCCTCTCTACTTTTAACACCGTTTTGGTGTGTCAATGGTAAAAAAATATCTTCAATATTCATTTTTAAATAATTAGCAATTTTAAACATTTCATCACAATTAAAATTATATTTGCCTTTTTCCTTTAAAGAATACTGATTTACTGATATTCCAATACATTCAGCAAGTTCTTGCTGTGTTATATTATTATTTTTTCGTATTAATAATAACTTCTCTTGCATTCTCTTTAACTCCTTTCCTGTCCTATGACACTTTAACTATAACACCTATTTGGTGTGTCAGTCAATATATTTTTGTAATTTTCCAAAAAAATATTCCTTTTTGGTGTCAAATGTGATATAATTTAAACGAGGTGAGAAAGTGGATAATTTAAACATTACTAAATATGTAGCCAATAAAATAAAGTATTTTAGAGAAATGAACAACATTACACAGCAAGAATTAGCAGAAGCGTTAAATACAACTCAGCAAAGTATTGCAAGGTACGAAAGTGGTGAAAGAAAAGCTGATCAAAATACATTATTTGCTTTAGCAAATTATTTTAAAATATCAATTAATGATTTTTTTCCTCCAATTAATAGTGTTGAAAATCGAAAAGATGAAATGGATTTGTTGGAAAGCACTTTAAAGAAAAAAGGCTTTCTTAATGAAAATGAAGATTTAAGTGAAGAAAATTATAATCGCTTAATTAATTTTGTTAAAGCTAATAAGTCGTTTATTATGAAAAATGAAGATGACAATAAATAAGAATATCTCATAAGAAATATTCTATAAATAAAATTAACAAATCAATATTAATGTCATCTCTATCAAGAGATTTGTAATATCTTTCTAGCCTACTCACACTTAACCCCCTCTCGAGTTACTATTATAGTATTTATAAATAACTAAAGAGTGTAATTTTTTTTAATAAGATAATTGAAAGGAGAAAAAACTTATGGCAAATTATGTAACTTCAACTAGTGATAAGAAGAAAAAAATAGCTTTACTACTTTGTATATTTGGTGGCTTTTTTGGATTACATCAATTCTATGTTGGCAATATAAAAAAAGGTATATTATATTTTTTCACTTGTGGTTTCTTCGCAATAGGTTGGTTTATGGATATAGTATCAATCCTTTTAGGAACATTTAAAGATAATGTCGGTGTGCCACTAAGACAATAAAAAAACACCTAGAGGTGCAACTCTAAGTGTTAAATATGAAAACCCTAAGACTAGCAATCTTAAACAAAAATAACACAAGGCTATAATTGTAATGAGTTTTCTATTACATTATAGCACTTAAAAATAAAGAAAACAATAAAGGAAGTGCTAAAAATGTCAGTATTTAAAGATAAAGAAAAGACCAAAGATGGTCGTCAATGGAGATTTAAAGTATATTACCATAATACCGAGGGAGAACTTGTTCCCTATACTTCTAAGAGATTTTTATTAGAAAAAGAAGCAAAAGCCGAGGAAAGAGTATTCTTACTTAATAGAAATGCCCCAGTAAAGAAAAGGTTTGATATTGTTGGTGATGATTATTTTAAAGACGCCGAAAAAAGAATAAGAGAATCTACATTGTTAACTTATTATTCTCAATATAAAAATAATATACGCCCCTATTTCAAAGATAAGTACATAGATGAAATAAGCGTTATGGATATAGAAAATTGGAAAAACAAATTAATAGATAAAAAAATAAAAATATCAACTTGTAATCAATATTATGTCGTTTTTAAAGAAATATTTAGTTTTGCTAATAGAAAGTACGAGCTTAACTATAATCCAGTTGCATTATCAGGAAGATTTAAAAAAAGAAACGATGAAGTTATTGAAACCAAAAACAAATTACGCTACATTGTATATGAGGAATATTGTAAACTTATAAATGTTATACAAGATGATTTATATCATTGTTTCTTTTTAACTCTTTATTTTACAGGTATGAGAGAGGGAGAATTACAAGCTCTTACTTGGAAAGATATAGATTTTAATAGAAAAGTAATTATTGTAAATAAAACTTTGTCAACAAATACAAAAGCAGGTAGATATAAAATAACTGCTACAAAAAATTGCTTAAATAGAGAAATAATTATGTCTAAAATACTTTATAATGAACTAAAAAAATATAAAAATATAGTTATGAAATATGAAGATTTTAAAGAAGATTGGTTTGTCTTTGGAAACAGTGATTTCCTATCAACCTATCAAATGAAACATCACAAAGATAATTATTTCATTGAAGCTGGATTAGAAAAAAATATTATTACTATACACGAATTTAGACATTCTCATGTTAGTTTATGTATCAATGAATATATAAAATCTGGGCAAACTGATTCAACAAAATTCTTCTTAATGATGTCGCAAAGAATGGGACATAGCTTAAGAGTAATGCAAGAAACATATATGCACTTGTTCCCATCAGTTCAAGATAAAATCATTGATTTATTAGATAATTTATAAAATATTAGTACCTAAAATAGTACCCAAAATTAGAAAAAGCCCATAAATAAAGGGAAAAGTAATGATTTAATTTTTTTAACATAAAAAAAGAAGTATATACTACTTAACTTCGTATACACTTACTTTTTTCTTATCTCTACCTAAACGTTCAAATTTAACAACGCCAGCTATTTTAGCATATAGAGTATGGTCTTTTCCCATTCCAACATTTGTTCCTGGATAAATCTTAGTTCCTCTTT
>ULLK01023919.1_pt1 | contig 21666 bp, 28 predicted proteins | sample 1951411 | NCBI WGS metagenome assembly ULLK01 (sample SAMEA4835526, study PRJEB28245) | human gut metagenome | biome: gut microbiome; material: fecal sample | place: Denmark | collected 2008 | reverse complement strand
CTGACTTTCTATCAGCCATTCCAGGGTTCGAATCCCTGTACCGTCACCAAATGCCGTGATAGCACAACGGTAGTGCAATTGCCTTGTAAGCAATAGGTTCCCCGTTCAAATCGAGGTCACGGCACCATTTATTGCCAGGTGGTGAAATGGTAACACAACGGACTTTGACTCCGTCATTTGCTGGTTCGAACCCAGCCCTGGCAGCCAGTTAGTTTTATAGTGTAGTGGTTATCACTCATACTTGGAGGATTTTATGAGTTATGCAGAAAAAGAAATATATGCTTATAGAAAATATTGTATATATAAGTATAATGGCAACATCATAAGAGCTTTATATTGGAAATTAAAAAATAAGTATTATGCTAAAAAACATATGCAAGAATTTATGAGTAAATAATTATGGGTTAAATGATGACTGTATTATTTATATCTATATAATAAATTATATGGGGCAGTTTAGGTTTCGACTGGAACGAAAGAACCATCACAATACAAGTCGCAGTTATGCGTCAAATAACAAAAACAAAATTAAATGGAAACATTTTAAAAACTGTTGCTAATAAAGTTAAATCTTTATTTGCTGTAAATAGCATTTCTTTTGCATAGTCTGAGATAAGCAACCTTTTATACAAGTATCAGTAAGCTGTCAGAGAAAGTATAATCGTATTAAGTGCAAGGACAGATGCCTAATCAATTACTATTGTCGATTGATTAACGCAAACTAACTTAATGATAATAGCCAGCTCTAAGAGATTTGTTGCAAGGGTATAGAGTATTGGATAGAACGAGTGCAACCGAAACTTGTGAAGTAAGAATGAGATTTGTGATTAGTAAGTCGTTTTAGGACACGGGTTCGAGTCCCGTCCGCTCCACCATATGTTAATTCAATTATCCCAGACGATAAATAAAATGGCACATGAAATCATAGATAATCCTTAACACAGAGATATTATGGACTTTGTACGTAGTAATGTGGATACGTGGAGAATCGGGACTCGTATCATAATTTTTACATAAAAGACTTGACTAGTGCCAGGTCTTTTTTATATAATTATTTATATGAAATAAAATAGAGAAGGTGATTGTATGAAGGTTGTATTTTTAGATATAGATGGTGTTGTTAATACATTAAAACTATATAAGACAGCTCCTAATCACATTCCACCAGAACAACTTAAATTAGTTGAAGGATATTATGTAGATATTTGTTCATCAAGTAACAAGAGAGTTAGTAATATTGATGCTATGTGTTGGTTAGACAAATTGTGTCATAAATTTGATTTGAAAATAGTAATAAGTTCAACATGGCGTCTTGGAGATATGGAAGAAGTAAAAGAAGCCTTATATAATTCTGGTCTTTCAAGAGATGTAGAGATTATAGGAAAGACAGAAAGATTGCATACAGATCATTGTCGTGGAGATGAAATAAAACTTTATTTAAACCAACACAAAGATATAGAAAACTTTGTGATATTTGATGATGACAGTGATATGTATGGATTAGATGACCATTTTATTCAAACAAACACTTATGTTGGGATAACTTTCAACGAATATGAAAGAGCCTGTAGAATTTTGGAAAAAAATTAAAAAAACACTTGAACAGAAATGGGAAAATGATTTATAATTTATTTATAAAAGAAAGGAAGGGTGAAAAAATGAAATGGTATGTTAAAATACACGATTTTAATTCAGATACTATCATAGACTATAATATTTTTAATAGTGTTAGAATGACAGAAGGTATTCAGAAACTATTTGATGAGGGCATAAGTGATTATGATAAGTTTGTAAAAGACCTAGATAATTTATGTAAATATTGTTTTTGGTCTAAGAGTGAATATGAAGTAATGATGAGTGGTTTATTTGATGGACATAAACGATATAAAATTGATGTATATTCACAGCTTGCAATGAATATGAATAACCTTGCTGACTATATTCTTAGAAGTAATATGTAAAAGGTTTAAAAATCAAAAAAATTTTTCAAAAAGACTTGCAAAAATCAAGCAAAATATTATATAATTAAATTGTAAAAAAGAAAAGGAAAATTGTTTTTTACAGACAAAATTAGATATGAGTAGTATCACGACGGTGATACGCAAGCCCTGAGGCATACATGGCGTTGAATCGGAGTAAGAGTAGAACCAACTCGAACAAAGACAACCCCCAGTATAACAACATGGGAGGAAAAACACCAGCTAATTTTGTCCAACAGATTAGAAATACTCTGTTGAAACGACATAGGGGATATAGTAAAGAATTCCACTCGAGTAAAGCCAATAACCACCTTATCTGTGTGAGGTTTGATATAAACGGAATTGAGGAATCAGGTCGCTACTCCTAAGAGTCTACTGCGGTAGCTGAGTAAGTGGAGTCCTCACTATAGCTGGCCAGTTACCCTGTGTTGTCCCAAGAGAGTATTTCAATTTTCATGCCGCTCTCTTTGAGATGGTATCCATTGTGCAAGCGAACGACAAAATTTTCATAGGGGTATAGCTCAGTTGATTAGAGCGATTGCCTTACAAGCAATAGGTCGGCAGTTTGAGTCTGTCTACCCCTACCATAATTTAACAATAAAAAACTTTATATAATAACCGTGGGATTTGCTCCTGAATGTATTTATACATTCGCTGTATAGCTCTTAGTCTTGGCTTTCTTAAGAGCTTCCAGCATTTGGCAACCCGTCCAAAATTCGAGCTGAAAGAAAGGTTAGTGGGGGACGGAATAGGGAGTGTGGAACTTTGCTCGTAAAATTTTCAAAAAAGACTTGATTTGAAATAGCAATTAAGTTTATAATTAAATTACAAAAGTTAAAGAAAAATATAATTGAGCCGACTTGGGTAAAAGCCTGTGGAACTCGGGTTTCTCGTTAAAGATTATGTCTTTCAAATATGTATTGTAACCCTAATTGACTGAACTACATTACAGTGAACTTAGTAGATTGCATTATGTCATTCGAAATGTTGCTCTGTTGAAAGTCAGGTGAAGTGTTGATGAATAATAGGAGGTCGTCATCCAATACTACTTTTGTGTCAAGTGCAGAGTAACTGGTCAGAATCCAGTATCCCATGCAGTCCACGTATACACTATGTATCACAACGGATAGTCGGGATTAGTTTTATATAGCCTATTAAAATACTGCCAATACAGATGTTTCCGCCATAAGAAAGAGGGCTGATAGCTTGGCGATGTCCTCCATCTGTTTACTTCGTGAGGTTGCGAACGAAAATAATAGCCGCCTAGTTGATGGCGTATCAACAGTTTCTGTCCTATGAAGCTTTAAGGAGTGGGACGGTTGTAGGTAGTACTTAGACCTTCCGTGTTTGACTGTGGCTTCGTGAAAGAAACAGTCTAACCAATTTTTGAAAAAAAAAGACTTGAAAAGTCTTAGCAACATATATTATAATAAATATATAAATAGGAAAAGAGAAGAGACAAAAGAAGGTGAAAGTTATGCATACGAAAAGAAAAGTATATTTCGTAATAGGAATGTGCGAGGAAGAATTCCAATCTCCATATTTCATATGTAGCAATTATGCAGCTCACAGCTCTAAGGCTCGTGCCAAAGCAGAACTAGAAGCTATCATAAGAGAAGCTAACCAAGACATGGAAGAAATGAATGATCCTGCTGTAGATGTAGAGTGGGACGATAATGAAATGGGTATGACATTAACTTTCCCAAATGGCTCACTTGAGCATTACCAAATATATGAAAGAGTAATCAATTACTCACCAGAAGGACGTGAATAGTTCTGCTCAAGAGATTAAAAATCTATCTAATAGACTTCTCCTTATGATAATGTTTAGTCGGTCTTACTTCATTTGCGACGGGTAGCACCCCGACCGTTTAAGGGGTGTCCGCCACAATGTACCAGCTGTAGGGCGAGTTCATTGGTACTGAATGACCGAGTAGAGAAATGGTAGAGTAGCGAAAGGCGGCTGAACATTATTATAAGGATAAGCCTATTAGGTTTATCAAGAGAATTGTTCTAGTTGAAATATAACTAGAAGCGGGGGCCCGAACCCTCCAGCGAGCCGTAGCCAATCGGTGGCTGTGCCAGAGACTGTGGACAAAATTGGCGTTCTCTTAAACCCTGTTTAATTTGTCATAGACGAGCGAAAGGATTTTTGGGTATAATTCCTCTAATCTCAGTAGAACTCTCGTTTATGGATTTGAAAAGGGGTTAAAATGGCACAATCTAATGTTTTACAGATAAAATTATCAAAAAAACTTGATTGATGCTAGCAAAATAGTTTATAATTTAATTACAAAAGTTGAGAAATTATGAAACGAGCCGACAGGGATTAAGCCCTTGTGGAACTCAGGGCTCTCATATTAAGTTTCGTAGTTTCGGAAGCAGATACCCTAGCTGGAGTAAGATAGAGTACCTTGCGTGGAGACAAGTATAAGACCTGTATGGCATCTGGGGCTCACTAGATAGGTTGAGGCTTGCTTGAAGTGGAAGATATAAGACAGGTTCTTCCCTGCGTACTTTTGACCAATACAAGAAAGTGGTTCGAATCCACTGCCCAATAAACCATTGAGCGGCTCACCGCAATATGGTAGGGCTAGTTTATGAGCCGAATAAAACCGTATTGGTAAATAATGTGTTAGGTATCCGGTGCCCAGCAGGCCCTTGTGCCAAAGAAGCGGTGAAGACGAAGGGGATAACGCCGCCCCTTGACTAACACACAAAACGAAGAATACAAGCGTTGAGGCTAGAATACAGAGGATCGCACTAGCATCTTCGACTCGTTAGGGGCTGCGAGGTAAAATAAAGAACAGCTTGGCGAGTAGCATAAACTCGTCTAACCTAAAAAATAAAAAAATTGTGAAAAAAGACTTGAAAAGTCCTAGCACAATAATTTATAATAAATATATAAGAAATGAGAAATAATCATTAAAGAAAGGAAAGTGATGTTATATGATTAAAAAGTATTCTTATGAAGTTGAGTTTTTGACAAGAGAATTAAGCCCACACGGCACCAAATATTATGGTGCAAGTGGTGAATGTTCTTTGAAGAAAATGAAGGAAAACTTTAAAGATTTCTTAAAGAAATATAACTTCACTACCAAAGGAACTACCACTAATGGTTCTGTATTAAATGCAAAAGGACAAGTTATTGGCAAATTTAGTTTTAGTTCAAAAACTATCCAATAATAATTTATAAAAAAATTATAAAAAAGACTTGATTAAAACAAGCAATATGATTTATAATTTATTTATAAATAAAGAAAGAGAAAATAAATTAAGAAGTATCTTAGTATAAGTCGGAGCCGCATCTATCATACCTTTTCTCAAAAAATGACACCAAGTTTGAAATGTGAACTGCACATCCAATTAACAAATCTTGACTTAACTGTTTAGCAGTAGGAACAAGAGTTCCAGAGTAAGTCTGAACCTGTTAAGAAAAAATGGCTACCGTAAATCTAAAACAAACTTGAAGGTGGAGTCAGAAACCCGCAAGCTGACAAGTAGGTAGGTGACCTAACGCCGACATTGTAACTGCGAATTAACGCAAGACTTGTTGATAGGCAACAACGAACCATAAAAGATTTTACCTCCAATAAAAACTTTTATATGAGGAATAGACCATCTAGCAATTTCTATTCTTCATATAAAGGCTTTTAGTGGAAACACTTAGCATTAGATATTTGAGTTCTTCAGGGGGTTATCAAATATCTAATGGCGAGTAGCGACAGGGTAAGTCATGAAACTGAGTGGCACGCCTGTTTAGCATTTGAGATAGCACTGTAAGACTTATCTTACATCTAACAACGTATTCGGCTCAACCGTTTCCGTGCCTTTAAATAATCAGGGGTGATAATATGGTATGGAAGAAACTTAATAATGTCTATATCATTAGTGATGAAGGTTTTATTAAGAATATTTCAACAAACCATATTGTCAATCCATGGTTAAATGATAATGGTTATTATTATGCAACATTAAATTTGGATGGAGTAAGAAAAAATTATCGTATTCATAGGTTGGTTGCTCAATTATTCATTCCTAATCCAAATAATTTACCACAAGTAAATCATAAGGATGGTAACAAAAAGAATAATAGAGCTGATAATCTTGAGTGGTGCAATAATAGTTACAACCAAAATCATGCAATAGCTTTAGGTCTAATACCAACAGGAACAAGACATAAAGCAAGTAAATTATCTCGAAATGATGTAGATTATATAAGAACCCATTATGTTAAAGGAGATAGGAAGTATGGTTGCTCTGCTTTAGGTAGAAGGTTTAATGTTAGTAAAAAAGTCATCTATAATGTTGTAAATAATATACGATATAACGAGGACTCATCGGGACGATGAGGCGGTGGCGGCACTCTTAGCCAAGTTTAATAATTCTCTTTGGGGGTTGGAGAATTTGGTGAAGCAGTGAGTGAGTGTCGGGTGAACTTCGGTTCATCGGAAAATACTTGACCAACGTGCTTTTATCGCACTGCTCAAGTTGGGACTTCGTAAAAACTGATAAAAAATTATAAAAATTAGTTGACTATTCGTAGCAATTAGATTTATAATTTATTTATAAAATTAAAAAGATTTTAAAAGTTCATAGTTCAAAGTATGGCTTCGGTCTGAAGAACAATCAGTAATAGACTGAAAAATGTTGTATCAAAATCAACTGAACTAAAATCTTTAAAAAAAATTATAAAAAAGACTTGATTTTATCAAGGTCAATGATTTATAATTTTAATATAAATGAAAGAAAAATAAGAATTATGTCGCCTCAGCGAGTAAGTTCAAAGCCATCTTTCAACTGACATAAGACAATGGTTACTTAGAAAGCAACAGTGGACACGGGACTAAGTAATGCGTAAGCAACATCTATTATGAGCAGAAAGTTGGGATTGGGAAGCTTCTATGTGTGCCTGACGCTACGGTCGTAAGATCAAGTAAGGATACGCAGCATAAAGTTGGCAATTAGGGAGTATGAAGCGAGACAGTAAGGGTTAGGCTGTCATCACTTTCCAGCCTTATAGGTTTTTCATCTTGGTAAGAGAAACTAAGTATACACCTTCTCACTTTGTGAGTAAACATATTAGCCTATAAGCAATCGAGATATTTAGTTGTCCATGGTGGAATTCTCAACGCTACATAGTAGCGATAAAGACACTCTAAAGAAAATAATGGTCTGGCAATAGTAAGGGTAATCGGACAGGTCGTTTAATAATAACCTGTCGCTGAACCTTCGCTAGGCGTCCTAAGGTGGAAGTCCTTAGGTGGACAACTTTTTAATAAAAATTATAAAAAACACTTGATTTCTTATAGCAATATGATTTATAATTAAATTGTAAAAAAGAATAAAGAGTTTATATATTTTGGAAAATGAGCCAATACTAATTAGAATAAGCAATCCTTATTAGTATAAAAGAATATCGCATAGTTTTATGATAAGTTTGATAAATATGCGTTACAAAAACTTATCCACCAAATATTTTCACTAAACAGTTGACTTTTGTTAGCTGAATAGTGTATAATATAAATGTAAAAAGTTAAAAAATAGTTATGTGGCATACCAACCGAGTTGGTGACGAGGCATCCTTACTTCTGTCATTATAAGACAGTTATGGGTAAAGCGAAATGCCACACATTCCTTTCATAGAGCAATTCGTTTATGGATTGCTTAGGACAATTCTATAATGATTTATCACTTTCCAATAGAATTGACCTAAGGAGTCCATAAATAAAAGCAATCTTCCACGCTTCGTTGGTGGTTTAAAGACCTTTGCCTTATGGGTAGGACAACAAAAGGAAGTAAAACAAAGGTTAAAGTGTTCACCGTTAGCTCCACGGTTGACCTGAAGATTGAGTCCCATAGCTATGCTGTGTCAATCTGTAACAAGCACTATAAAGACAGGTAGTAAAACCTTATGTGTTGACCGAATTGAATATCTCCTGAGATTAATCAACTCGTTAGTAGGCTTCACACTCAGGTGTGGCAGGAAAAACTAAGGCTCCAAACCTAAGAGATTCCTACCTAAGTTGTGAATGTTAAGAACACAAACCGTTTGAGCGATCGTAGACGCCACAGGTCTTGTATATGTCTAAATATTATACACCACTCCCACTGGGGATGGGACGGATGTTTCGCACTTTCCATTCGTTAGGGTTTAAAGTGCTGTTCTTTGATAAGAGTATATTTTGAACCAGATGAAAAACAGTGTGTCGACCACACTGGCTGGAATATAACCCAAGGGATAGAGTTCCAATTAGCAGAGATGCAAACAGGTGAAATCCTTAGCAATTCAAGTAATTGTCTTGCTCGTAGGCTCGCAGAGCCAAGGGGGTTATGGGTGCAGCTATATCAGTGCCAAAAACAATATCAAACTGTTCGGGACAAATCGGGAGACCCAACTTGGGGCATACCCACGCAAATCACTGTCAGAGATGATAGAGAGATTACTGTGTGAATATCGCTAAAGTCCTTGCGTAGTTGAAGCTTGGTAACAAGCTATAAGAACAGACGATAGTCCAAGTAGCCAAAATAAAGTCTACGCTTTATTAACAAGTGCAATTATTTTGTTTAAGGTGAAACAAACAAATTACAGTTCCTAAAAAAGGGAAAATGTCTATTGCTGGTGAAAGGTGCGACGAGAGATGTCGTTAGGGTTTAGGCTTTAGCTGGGTAAGAGTGGAGGTGCAGGCATGTGCCAAGGGCTCTTATTCCCCTATGTGTGAATATTGGTTGGGATATAGTGTGTATGAGGAGGACTCACAAAATATACTTTTATCAAAGAACAAAAAACGCTAACCCAGAACCCAAGTCTTAGTCGGGTACCATTGACAGTGTGCGGGCTGGGATAATGGTGAGCAAACTCCCCATTGGGGATTTGCGAAACCACAGGATTTCTTAATCCTGATTCCGACCTCTGGCGACAATCAAGTGTGCTGACGAGTGCCTACTAATTGTCCAAAGCGAACCAGACGGAAGGCTGTTGTTCTTTAAACATCTATTACACCTCTGTGATAGATATTATGATATTATTAGAAAGCACTCCTTGTGAGTGCTTTTTTTTATTTTTAAAATTAAAATTGAAAAAACCTAAAAATGGTCTAATTTAAGCAAATTAACTAGCATACGCTGTTAAAAATATTCTTTTAATATAATTTATCGTAAAAATATTTTGACCTAATTTACTATCTTTAAAAACAAATTTATCCAGCTTTACAAATTTTTCTACATATAATATAATGTTACTACCGTCGGGAAAACCTCCACTACTGGAGGGAAAACCGACGATATTGGAGGGAAAACCTCCAAAACTGTCGGGAAACCCGTAGAGAAATAATATAACAATATAATAATATAATATATAATATAGGACAGATGGCATTCGCTACGCTCATTCCACTGTCCATAGGAGGTCAAACATATGGCAAGCTATCCCAATCAAATAAAAGTAGTAGTAGAGAAAAGCCCAATCGATAAGAGGCGGGGCTATAGCACAACAGATTTAGTAGATGAAGAAGTAGCATTTAAAGTGCTTAACGCAGGGGCATTTAAGTTGTGGCGTTATTGTGCCAGAAATGCAGACGGGTATAGTTTTTGGCTTAGTCCAAAAGCAGTAAGTAGTGGAATAAAGAAAGACCAATATTATAAAGCCAAACAGGAGCTAATCGAGGTGGGATATCTTGTGCCAATTAAAGAGGATAGTAATATATATGTATTTAGGGAGAGGATACCAGAGTTAAGTCTTGAAGAAAATTTTTAAAAGAGTGAAAGAAAAATTTGCCATTATTTGACCAAATTAAGTAGCATATACTGTTAAAAATATTGTTTTAATAGTGTAATACGCCAATATTGTTTTGAGTTAATTAAGTAGAAAAAAATCTAGGAGGGGTTAAGATGGAAAAAAGAGAAGTGCTAATTAAGTTATTTAATGCAGAATTAGAAAGTTGGAAGTCTAGCAATAATTGGTATGGAATAATAGATGAAAATGTTTTAGATATTATGTATAAAAATGAAGAAAGATACAAGCATATCATTTTAGATATACTCGATTTAAAGTTTGATGATGACTGGGAAGATTATATTGGTGAAGTTATTTATCACTTGGCAAAATATAATGAAACAGCAGAGGGATATGCTAATTCTATTGAGGAATTGGTTGATGAGATATTAGGAGCAAATTTATAATTATACCAAATTTTTGTAAAGTTGTAAAGAGCCAGCTTTTGCCAAAAACGGCAAATTTTGCGAGTTCTGTGAACTCTTAGGTCCTATCAAAGTGATTAAAAATGATAGGAATAAGTCAGATATGCCGAAAAACTGTATAGGGAAGTTGTGTGGAGAAAAGTGGTAGACTGTGGAAGAGAAGAAGAGTTGGTGGGCAACGTTTTGCCCCCTTTTGTCAACACTTTTTCCAAATTTTTGCTCATTTTGACTTGATTTTTGCCAGCTTTTGGGTTTATTATTATATTGTAAATGAAAAACAAAGACATTTACACCACAATATAATACTTTACTACATCTTTTGAAGTCTTTTTGCAAAAAATTGCTTAAAAGAGTTGCAATTTAGTGCCAAAGTATTATATAATATATATAGAAATAAAGAAAAAGTATTATTTCTAAAGCATTAGACACAGCGGGGTAGAGCAGCTCGGTAGCTCGCTAGGCTCATAACCTAGAGGTCAAGGGTTCAAATCCCTTTCCCGCAACCAATTAGGGTTGCTAATGATAGCTACTAAAAAATTGCAAAAAAAATTAAAAAAAGACTTGCAGTAAGGTAGCAACTCATATTATAATATATATGTAATAAAGAAAAAGAATAAATAAAAAAGACTTCCCTTTCTTCCCCTTAGTATTCGCAACATACTCTGGTTTAGTTGGAAGCACAAAGGTGATATAAATGACTGAACAGTGGAAGCCCATTAAGGAAAATCCCGAGTATCAAGTTTCTTCTTATGGAAGAGTGTTAGGGAAAAGAGGCAACATAAGAAAATTATGTGTCAAAAAAGATGGTAGATTGGCAGTAATTATTTGTGTCAATGGAAAACATAAAGAATTTCTGGTGCATAGATTAGTTGCTCAAGCCTTTATACCAAATCCTAATAACTATCCAGAGATACACCACAAAGACAAAAATTATCAAAACAATCGGGCTGATAATTTAGAGTGGGTTGATAAAAAAACTCATATGAAATATCATACCTCAAAAGAAAAGCGTCCTTACCAATTATCTGAAAAACAGAAAAAAAGGAAAAAGGAAGTAGCTCATTTGAGATATATGAGGAAAAGAGAAGAAATGCTAGAGTATTCCAAAAGATACTATCAGGATAACATTGATGGGGCAAGAGAGAAACGCAAACAAAGGTGGCGAGAAACTCATAACTGGCAAGGTCATATATATAAAAAATAAATAAAGAAAGAAAGGGCGAGTAGGGAACTCGCAAAGGTGAAAATATTATGGCTAAAGAAAGATTTAATGTAATGGGAAAAGAATTAACTGCAAATGAAAAAGCAGTATATGAATTCGTTCGTGATAATGGAGTTGTAGACTACAAACAAGTTGCTGAAAAGTTAGAAATCTCTCCTAAGAGTGCATCAAGCACATTAGCAAGATTACAAGCAACTCATAAACTTTTAAAGAAAAACGCTCCACAAGTTGCAACTACTTATGAAGTTGATGATGAAGTAGAAGCAGATGAAGACTCAGCTGATGCTGAGTAAGATCGAATAGTCTTGTTCAATAAATAAGTGGTATAGGTATAGAGTAGAGAAATCTACTCTTTTTTTATTTAAAATAATTTTAGACTTGACAAACAGTACCTTCATATGATAAATAAATTTTATAAACTTTTGCTCAAAAAAGACTTGACGATATGCCCGAATTTGTAGTAAAATAATTATAATGGGGGAGTATTATTATAAAAAAAATAAAAATATTCTTGATTGCAGCTCCCCAAAATTATTTCCCGGGAAATATTTTCCAGCTCCCATAGCCACCTATACCAAAGCTATGGGGTCCAGCTCCCTTTGGAGGCTATATTAGGGGCTATGTTTTTTCAGCTCCCCAAGTTTTGCTGGCCCCGAGAGTTTTCCAGCTCCATTTTGCCGGCAAAATTAGGTGGTTACCAATAGTAATTGGTTACCCACCAAAAAAAGGGCAGACTCCCCCCTTCTCTCAGTAAGCCCCACGTCTTTACTCTACTCAGACAATGTCTGGTGCGTGCCTTAATGCCAATCTTAAATTTTTCTTTTTCCTCCTTTCTTTATTTTATATATTTATTATAAATCTTTCAGCTCCCAGAAGTCAACTATTTTTTAAATTTTTTTCAGCTTTTGCAGCTCCCACCAAAGGCTTACCCGGGGGTGCAGCTCCCAGCTTTCTGGGGGTGGGCAAGAGCAAGCGCTTTTGCTAGCATTTTTTTCCTACCAAAAAAAGGGCAGATTCTCCCCTCCCCTTCTTCTGGCAGTTAGATCTCATTACACGGCTCGGGTCTAACTATTGCCCAATATTTAATTTTTCTTTTTTTCCTTTCTTATATTATAATTATATAATATTTTACCAGAAGAAGTCAACTCTTTTTTGAATTTTTTCCAGCTCCCAATTGCCAGCTCCCATAGAGCCCAAGTACCAGCTCCCATCCAGCTCCAATTAGGTGGCACCGGAAGGTGGCCGCACCACCTTGATCTACCATGACCTGATCACTTTGTCAAGTAGAAACTTTTTGAAAAAATTTTTTAAAAAGACTTGAAATCTGGTCTATAATCTGTTATAATATATACAGAAAATAAAAAAAGAAAGGAATGATGCAAAAATGAGAGAAAAGATTGTTAAAAGACTACACCAATTACAAATGATGATTTTAACTGCTAATGATAAGGAGTTAGACAAAATTGCTATTGAATTAGTGGAAATTGAAAAGAAACTTATCTCACTAGAAATTAGCAAAAAAAATTAAAAAAGACTTGCAATCTGGTGCAACTTGTGTTATAATTAATATATAAGATGAAGAAAGAAAAGAACAAAAATTTTAATAAAAAAATTAAAAAAGTTCTTGACTTTCACCACCATCTTATGATATAATAAATATATAAAGAAAGGGAGAGAACAAAGTTCTCTAAAGGTGAAAAATTATGGCTAAAGCAAAAGAAACATTCAAAGTAAGAGGAGTAGAACTAACTGCTCACGAAAAAACTGTATATGAAAAAGTAGTTGAACTTGGAAAAGTTGACTACAATGCAATCGCAACTGCAACTGGTATTAGTGCAAAAAGTGCAATCGCAACTCTTGCAAGACTAGAAAAAACTCACGGATTGCTAAAGAAAAATGAACCTGTAAGAGTTACAACTTACGAAGTAGCAACTGATGTAAATGAAGATGTCGAATAGACATCTTTTTTTGTCAACTTTACACACGAACATATGTTCGCTTTACACTAAAAAATTTCTAAAAAATTTTTGCAAAAATACTTGACTTTTCCCAGCTCCCTGTGGTATAATAAAAGGTTGGGGGGTAGGGGGGACTGGCGTCCTCTATATTTTTTTTGATCTGAACTCTCTCTTCTATTATATCATATCCTGAAGCAAAAGTCAATAAAAATTGAGAAAATTTTTTTAAAAAATTTTTCAAAAAAGACTTGACTTTCGGGAGCAAAATGTGGTATAATAAAAGGGGGAGAAGTATTTTTTTTTTTTTTTTTTTTTTTTACTGGTCGCAGCTCGCTCAGCTCCCAGCTCCCAGCTCCGATACGCCCGGGTGCGTTGTCCCGGCCCGCCGGGCGGGACTTTTGCCCGTCCCCTCTTGATCTTTGCTCGGGGCGAACATTTGTTCGGTTTGATACACGTGGGTGCGTTGTCTTTCCTTATTATATATAAAAAAGTAAAAAGTTTTTTGAAAAGTTGTTAAAAAATGCTTGACTTATTTTTTATTATTTGATATACTTAAAATGTCTTAAAGAGAAAGACCAGAAAAAAAGAAAATCAAAAAACTTTTAAAAAGTGCTTGACTTCTAAAAATGGTTTTGGTATAATTAAGATGTCATTAAGAAAGGAAAGTGATTAAAAATGACACCAGCAAAAAGAAAAGAAACTCGTAAAAAATACGAAGAAATGCAAAAAGCAAGAAAAAACGAAAGATTAGGACTTGCTAAAAAGCAAACTACAAAAAAGAAAAGAAAATAAAAAACTTTTCAAAAAGTAGTTGACAATGAAAATTATATTTGATATAATTAAGTTGTCATTAGGAAATAAGAAATTGTTTCTTAATGAGTGCTTAATTAAAGCACAAAGTAGTTATAAAAAGTGGCAACCCCACTAAAGAAAGGAAAGTGATATATTATGGCTACAAAAAAAGTTTTATTCAATGTAAAGGGTGTTGAAATGACACAAAATGAAAAAAATGTTTTTGAAAAGGTAGTGGAAATGGCAAAGCCTGTAAATTATAAAGAAATTGCTATTGCTTGTAATATTACCGAAAAACAAAGCATTGGAACATTGGCAAGATTAGAAAGTCAAAAAGGTGTTCTAAAAAAGAACGAACCTAAAAAAGGAACTTTCTACAAGAAAAATAATGCAATGTTAGAAAGTGTGGACTTGTCAAAGATTACAGACAAAGAAAAAAGTGTTTTGGATATTGTTAAGACACTAGAAAATACTTTCAATTATAAAGATATTACTATTGATAGTATGAATGATAAGGCTAAAATTGCTACATTGGCAAGACTTAATACTACTTATGGAGTTATTGACAAAGTAGTTGAAAATGGCTTGACTACTTATGAATTAGAAGAAAACGGGGAATAAAAACCCCTTTTTTTATGCTCTAAAATACGAACAAACGTTCGTAAAAAATTTTTTAAAAAATTGCTAAAAAGTGCTTGACCACTACTTGATTTTATGCTAAAATAATGTTAGAGGTGGAAAAGACGACCTTATATAAAAAGCCCCCCCCCTAAAACTTTTTTTAAAAAACTTTCAAAAAGTGCTTGACTTGTTTTTTGTTATTTGATATACTTTAGATAGTTAAGAAAGGAGCAAACACAATGAAAGTATATATTGTAATAAATGCGTGGCTTGATACTGAAAGTTTGACTTGGTGTTATGATAAAGCGATAGAAAAAGTTTTTATTGATAAGAAAGCATTGGAAAACTTTTTAAAAGATAAGCACATAGACAATTATTACATAATAGAAAAAAATATTGAAAACTTTTAAAAAAGGTGTTGACATTAAAACTTAACTATGATACAATTAGTATGTCATTAAATGAAAGGGACATAATCCCTATATGAAAGGAAAGTGAAAAGAAATGACAAAAAAAATTGATAAAAGAAAAAAATATGTTTTAGTTTTAGATACTGAAACAACAAACAACATTTTTACACAAAAAGAAAATGATGGCTTAGTTTATGATTTAGGGTTTGGGGTATATGATAAACAAGGCAACGAATACGAAAGTTATTCGCTTGTTATCACTGATATTTTTGACAATGAAAAAGCACTAATGGAAACGGCTTATTATAAAGAAAAGTTACCACAATATTATGAAGAACTAGAAAATGGAACTAGACAAAGAAAAAGTATTTTTCAAGCAAAAAAACTTGTTAGAGAAATAATGGAAAAATACAACATAAAAGAAGTATATGCTTACAATATGGCTTTTGATTATACTACACTTAACAACACTTTAAGATATGTTAGTAAATCAAAAATAAGATATTTCTTCCCATTTGGAACAAAAGTTTGTTGTATTTGGAATATGGCTTGTCAAGTATTAGCAACACAGAAAACATTTTTAAAAGAAAATGTTATCAATGATAAAGGTAATTATATTACCAATGCCGAAAGACTTTATCACTACATTACAAAAGACCTAGACTTTAAAGAAAAGCACACTGGACTTGAAGATGTAAGAATTGAAAGTCAAATAATGGCTAAATGCTTTAGACAACATAAGAAAATGGCAAAAAATATATATCGTGCTTGTTGGAATATTCCAAACAAGGCAAAACAAGAACTTTTACAAGTTGCGTAAAAGTTTTTTTATTTTTTGTTAAAAAATGCTTGACTTATTGTGTCAATATGATATAATTATAATGGGGGTGGACGACGACTCTAAAACAAATGTTCGTATTTAAAACTTTTTTAAAAACTTTTCAAAAAATGCTTGACATTATATTTAGATATGGTATAATGATATTGTCAAGTGATAAAACACACACTTGATATATGAAAGGAATGTGATTAAAAATGTGTTTTGTAAAAACTGATATGAGAAAATATGAATTACTTAAAAGAACTAATATATTAAGTAATAAGGAAGATAATGGGGTTTATGATATTCAATTATTTTTAGATAATAATTTTATTATTCAATATAATGGAAAAAGTTATCAAGGTATAATTGAAAGATATAAACAACATATTGGAAATGGTGGAAAGATTAGAAAGTGTATTGACTTACTAGAAAATGACTTAAACATTAAAGTTGATAAAATAGAGTTAAAAACATTAAAAAACTATAAAAAAAGCCATTTAGCAAGTGTTAGAAAGACAATGAAAGAAACCGAAAGTAAAATAATCAATAAAAGACAAGCACAAGTTTTAGCACTTAAAAGAAAAAAAGTTATTTTCCTAAATGAAGATATGGATGTTTTTGAAGTTATAACACAATTATTTAAAATCTTACAAACAAATTAAAAAAGTTAACAAAAAAGTGTTGACTTTTTTTATTAAAGTGTTATAATTATAATGGGGGTGGATGATGATGATAGAACAAATGTTCGGTTTTTACCACTTTCAAAAAAACTTTTAGAAAATGTTAAAAAAGTATTGACATTAAAACTCATTATGGTATAATGGTATTAGTTAAGGAAAGCCAAACCTTAACATAGGAAAGGAAAGTGATAAAATATGGCAACTAAAAAAAATATGAAAAATTGGAACGGTATTGAACTTACTGAAACATTATTTGATGTAATGGAAAGTAGTGCCGAACTTGAAGGAAAGTTTAGTGCTAAACAAGTTGTAGAACATTTACAAACAAAAGGTAAAAACTACACTGAAAAACAAGTTATTGCTAGTTTAGCAAGATTAAATACTACTTGTGGTTTATTAGTAAAACACGAACCCGTAAAAGTTACACTTTACGAACTAGCAAACAAAGAAGAAGAAAACTAATTCTTCTTTTTTTTGTTTATTTTACACTAGAAAAAACTTTTTAAAAAACTTTTAAAAAAGTGTTGACTTTAAAAAATATCTATGATATATTAGTATTGTCATTAGGAAAGGAAAGTGATATAAAATGACAAAAAAAAGAAAATTAAAAAAGTGGGTTAAGGTTGTTATTGGTGGAATTGTTGGAATTGTATTGTTAAGTATTTTAATTAGTGCAATAAACAACTTACAAGAACAAGCAAGACAAGAAGAACAACAAAGAGTGCAAGAATACAAAACTTGTATAATGGAACAAAGTAAAACTCAAGGTTGGATAATCAGAAGTGAATGTTCTAAAGACTACAAAGAACTTGACAAAAAGGCAAATATAGAATACGAGCAAGTCGGTTATGACTTGTTCGTAAAATAAGAAAGGAAAGTGATATAATATGAATAGAACACAAGAAAATATTTTAAAATATGCCAATATTATGAAAGACACAAAGGAAATCGCAAACTTAACAAAGTCAAGCGAAATGGTAGTGCAAAGCACTATTCTAAATGGTGCAAGAAAAAACCTTTTTTCAAAGGAAAGAGCAAAACAACTATTGAAAGATACTAAAATGGTAAAATGGGTTGACCTACCTATTAAGAGTGGACTATCAAAGCCACTACCGAACACAAATGAAAGGGTAAAGACTATCAAAGCATAGTCTAACCCTAAAATATGAAAGGAAATAAAAAAGATATGATAAACGAACTAAAAGACCTAAAAGGCAAAAAATGGGTGCTAGATATGGACGACACCCTAGCACACTTTAATAAAGAAAAAAATGCACTTGAAAGATTTTCAAGTGAAAAAAGTTTCTTCTCAAACTTAAAACCTACTAAATTATTACTATATATTCAAATAGCAATAATTACAAAAGTTATTGACTTAAACAATATCTATATTGTTAGTGCTTCACCAAACGAACAAGCCGACAAAGACAAACAAGAGTGGTTAAACAAATACCTAAAAGCACTACCAAAAGAAAATATTACTTTCACTAGACTAGGACAAAACAAAGCCGACCACTTTATGAATAAATACAACCTAGACAATAAAGACCTATCTAATTATATTCTAATTGATGACTACACAAAAAACTTAATAGAGTGGCAAAAATTAGGTGGTAAAGTGTTAAAATATATCAATGAATATAACAACACTAAACAAACATACAAACAATACGACATTAAAGCATTACAACTTGACTAAAGACTAACTAATACATAACTAATATATAAATAAATAAAAAAGACTAAACTATACACAAACACAAAGCAAAGTGTTAAAAGTGTATAGAAAAGTCTTTTTTAATTAGTCAATACTTATATTATACTTAAATAGCCACTAAAAGCCCCGTTATAGACACGAAAGCATTAAAATAATATAAATATATAAGAAAATAATAAAAGTGTCTTAAAACGCCTAAAAATGACCTTATAGAGTGTATAAAGCATAAAGCAATAAGGCAATACACCTAAAAGACAAAAAACAAAAGCAAGTTATCAATATGTTATAAAATTTTATATCATTTCTTGTTTTCGGTTAGCACAAAGCAACACAAAGTGCTACACACGAACAAGTGTTCGATAGCACACCCACCCTATGAGTGCTAACACACACGAACAAATGTTCGGGTAGTGGGGGGTGGGGTTAAGTAAGTTTGGGGCGAATATGGGGCAAATGTACGTGTAGGACCATATCGAATATACATAATTATTTTTACCACACCAAATACACATAATTACTTTTCATGATTATTAGAACTGTCTCCGTCATCGTCATCTTCACAGATTTTAAGAATCAAGAAAAGGACTAAAGCACCGACAAGTAAATATGGCAGAATATAAACAACTATTACTCCAATACACAGAAGTATAAACAACCCAAGTAAACTTTCAGCATCTTTTTTATTTATCTTTTTCATAGAATACCGCTTCTTTCAAGAATCTTTTCCATTTGTTCTTTGACTAATTTTTCAATAGGTGTATTCGTTGGTAATTCATCATAGATTCGAATTATTTTAGATGCTATGCCTAGGTTAGCTATTTCTACTTCATTGCCGTCATCCCCTACAAGAACAATCTTGCCATTTTTATTTATTCTTGTTTTAAGGTTTCCGTCAGATATAATATCCTTTTTATTACCTGCAGTATCTTCTATGTTTAGGTGCATACGAACTCTTGTTGCACAATTCCAATCCGTTGCAGAAAAAGTTGTATAAACATTATTATCAAGGTTGGTATGAGTATGTATTTGTTGAGCTTCGGGGCCAAATCTTTGCCACATTTCTTCATTCATTAGTGTTCACCGCCTTCTATTAAAATTTTCTTTATTTGTTCTTTGACGAATGTTTCCGAAATATTTTCACTTGGGGAGTTTATATAATTCCATAACCTGCGGATAGACTCATTGCCATAAATATCAATCATGTCTTTGGTACTTGCTATTCTATTCCACTTACGTCCACTGGCTTCTTTAAATATAATTCCATCTGTGTCTATTATTAGCTCTCCGCTTGTTGTTATGTTAAAATCATTTATATTATTAGTTATCATAATAATATTTCCCCTTTCTCTCGGCATTTCGGGACCATAAGGCGTTCCTCTTTCTCCGATATTTACTCCAAGCGGAACAAGATAAGGATTGTTATCCCCACTTCTAATATCTATTTGATATAATGAAAATTGTTTAACACATCTACCGTCATCATCGTATAATGTTATATATCCCCAACGGTCATGGGCTAAGCCTCTTACTATATCTAGTTCTTTGTGCATTGCCATCCACCAATTTGCAATATTTATATTTGTGCACAATTCTGGATTGTTTACCGGATAAACTTTCCATTCGTCATTTTCTAACACTATTACATACTCACTTTTATCAACAACTATTCCTTCGACCTGAACCGTGGGTCTGTAACTTCCTTGAAACATTTGTTGCAGAACAAGATACTTATTTTGATTGAAGTGAAATTCTATAAAATCTGCACTACCTCTCATTCTTTTTTACCTGCCCTAAGTGTTGGAATTTTTTCTAATCCCCACATATGTCGCATAAACTTAATAATTAAATAGTTTACATCTATATAAGTTGCATTGGGATTTTCTTCTTTATATTCTCGCCACAATTTAGATAATCCAATACTAAAAACCAACATATTTAATAGCGTTTCTTCATCTTCACTATATCTATATTCTTTAGCGTTAAAACATTTTTGTTCTTCGGCTAAGTCAAATATCTCATTAACCGTAAGCTCTAAAACATCTTCTTTTACATCAATTTTGCCTATTAAATCTTTAATTATGGCATCCATTTCATTTTTTAATGTTTCTCTAACTTGCATAATAATCTCCTCTCTTTAACGCAAGAAAGCCCGCTTATTCAGCAGGCTTATCTTGATTGGCATTTTTTGAGTCAAATTCGGCTTTGAACTCAGGGTCTAATAAGCAAAGTAAATTTGCATAAGAATTAGCATAGCCACTCTCAAAGCCTTTTTGGAAATTATCGAATGATGAAATATTTTCATCTTCCTTACTGAATAAATCTTCTTCACTTATATTAGCACGAAGATAATTAGCTAAATCTCGAAGATTTTCTATTTTTTCCATCTTTGCCTCCTGGTCTACCGACCAACAAAAATTACTAAATCTATATACTAAACAGGAGTATTAAGCCTGTAAAGTTCTATTATTGCTCGTATCTGGCTAATGACACGAGCGTAAGAAAGGGGTGAGTGTCTGAAGAACAGACAGATGGTATACCATCATACCCACAATTTTGTTTATTTGTATGTGGGACGGACGAAACAAGCCGTCAAGTTAATTTATATTATTAACATTTTTTCTTTTTTCATTTTACATTTATATTATAATACTAATTGCAACATAAAATCAAGTCTTTTGAGCATTTTTTTTTATTTTTTAATTATTTTAACTCATCTCTAAATAACATTTGTCTATAAGTAATGTTACATTTATCCAAAATCATTCTTGATGCCTTGCTGCTATCCGTATCATGATATTTATCAGATAAATATATTACTTCTTTTATTCCTGATTGCACCAATTCTTTAGCACATTCGTTGCAAGGAAATTCGGTAACATAAATTTTTGCATCTTCAAAAGATTTTCTATTGCCTTGAAAATTCAATATTGCATTTCTTTCTGCGTGAACTACAAAAGCATATTTAGTATTCAGAAATTCTCCTTCTCGTTGCCATGGAAATTCTTCATCATCAAAACCATTTGGGGCTCCATTATATCCTATTGATAATATTCTATTGTTTTTATCTACAATACATGCTCCAACTTTTGTATTTGGGTCTTTGCTTCTTTTTGAACTTAAAGAAGCAAGAGCCATAAAATATTCATCCCATGTCAATATAATGTTTTCTTTCATTCTTATCACCTAAGATATAAACATTATATATTATAAAAATAATTGTGTAAATATATTTTTTCTTTTTTTGTAATTTAATTATATTTTATAA
>ULLK01013710.1_pt1 | contig 22813 bp, 24 predicted proteins | sample 1951411 | NCBI WGS metagenome assembly ULLK01 (sample SAMEA4835526, study PRJEB28245) | human gut metagenome | biome: gut microbiome; material: fecal sample | place: Denmark | collected 2008 | reverse complement strand
CATTCCTGCTTCTTACTTCTTCAAATAATTCTTTAATGCTACCATCTGTTCTTTTCCCTCAAGATAACCTTCTTCGTATAATTCTTCTAACCGCTTCGGGTCACTTTCGGTTCTGCCTACCCCATGGGTCGTATCCGGTGCAATTACAAAAACGCGTCCTTCTTTTTCCAACCGGAATAATTTTTGCATGGACTCATTATATTTTGCCGGACGCTCCTTCAAATCCTTTACGATATTTGGATAACGCCGATATAATGCAGAAGAAATCTTCGTTCCTCCATCCGTATGCTTCTCATAGCCACGCTCTCTTGTCAATACGACAATTACCTTATCGCAGCCCTGCTCTAATGCCCTCTCAAATGGAACGGAATCTGCCACGCCGCCATCCAGATAATAGCGTCTGCCTACCTGCACCGGCTTAAAAAATACCGGAAGTGCACAGCTTGCTTCGATAACTGACATGCTGGAGCTGTCTCTTGGCACTTCAAGATACTCTGCTTTACCGGAATGAATGTTGGTCACTGCTGCTTCCACCTGTCCCGGAAATGCTGCAAATGCATCATAATCAAAGGGCAGTAATTTATTTGGCACTTCATCAAAGACGTAATCCAGATTATAAAAGGTCTTGCGGTTCTTATCAAATAAGAACTTAAATCCCTGATAATTGCCATCTGACATATATTTTCTTGCAAGCTCTAAGTTTCTGCCGTGCTGCTTTGACAAATAGGATAAGCCAAAGGCTATTCCTGCCGATACGCCGATAAAATAATCAGGCATTATATTTTCTTCAAGAAATGCGTCTGCCACTCCACAGGAAAAAATTGTCCTGCTGGCTCCGCCTTCAAATACCATTCCAAGTTTCATATGCAATCGCCTGCCTTATCTTTTCTTACTCTACTGTGGTTTTACAATCAGTTTGACACCACTTATTGCCACAACTTCTGCAGTAGTATCTGCTTCTATGGTAACTGCATCGTCATTGCTTCTTGCCGTCCATTCCTGTCCGTTTAATACAGCTGTTCCTGTCTCCTCGATATTGTCAATCTTCATAGTTACACGTACGGTCTTTCCGATGGCATCCTCGTAATTCGTCCGGGTCTTATGCGGGTTTAAATATTTTACTGCCCATGGTCTTGTAAAGAATAACAATACAAAAGATACCACAAGGAATAAAATTACCTGCAGCCAGACTGGGCCTCCTACTGCTGCCACAATCAGGGCTGCCATGCTTCCGCCTGCAAACCAGATGGTTGTCAGTCCTACCGTAATAATCTCTATAATCAGTAATATTACAAAAAGTGCTAACCAGAAAATAATCATCTCCTGCTCCTCCCTTTTCTTCGTTTGCATCTATTATAGCAAAAAGTCATATATATAGGAAGTAGAACCTTCTCTTTTCCTTATGTCTTTTCCTAAGCTTTACAGATTCTTCTCAAGATTATGGCGCACCCGCTTTAAAAGAGAGGATAGCTCATCCGCTTCCTCTTTTGTCATTCCATCCACCAGGAGCTTCTCCACTCCAGAAAAGAAGTTCATCATTTTCAAATGCTGCTGTTCCCCTCTTTTCGTCAGAAGAATCTGCTTTAATCGTGCGTCCTCTTTTAGTTCTTTTCTGGTAATCAGCTCCTTTTTCTCCATGGACTGTAACATTTTGCTTGCTGTTGCCCTGGAAATTAAGAATTCCTGCTCGATGTCCTTCTGGCAGATGACCTTATCTTTATTACAATATAAAAAGCCCAGTGTCCGCCCCTGCATCGGTGCCACACCATCTCGGTGATCCGCACCATACCGGTCGCAGTACATCCCTATCATATTGTGTATGACCCGGATATCGTTTCCAAGTTTTCTCTCTTTGCACATTTCATAATCCTTCTTTTCTTTCCCGAAAAATTCATTGACATATAAAAAATATTGTTATATAACAATATCTGTTAGTATGCTAACATTTATGTTATAGCATACAATTTAGAAAAAAGGAAGTGAAATTTATGTTAAAGACTTTAGCTGCCCAGATTAAAGAATTTAAACGTGATTCCATCTTAACTCCTGTCTTTATGATTCTTGAGGTTCTGATGGAAACTTTAATTCCTTTTCTGATGGCTTCCATCATTGATAATGGTGTCAACAAGGGTGACATCCATCACATCTATGTAGTCGGTGCCTTTATGGTCGTTGCTGCATGCTTCTCCCTGTTTGCCGGAATTATGGGTGGAAAATATGGTGCCCGGGCATCCACCGGATTTGCCCGTAACTTAAGGAAATCCATGTTTGAAAATATTCAGACCTTTTCCTTTGCTAACATTGATAAATACAGCACTGCAGGTCTTGTTACCCGTATGACTACCGACGTTACCAACCTGCAGAATGCTTACCAGATGATCCTCCGCATGTGTACGAGAGCACCGGCCAGTCTGATTTGTGCCATGGCAATGTCCTTCTTTATCAGTCCGAAGCTTGCCAGCGTTTATCTGATTGCCGTTATCCTCTTAGGTGGTGTGCTTGCTATCATCATCCGGTTTGCTACCAAATATTTTAATGAAGCTTTTCCAAAATATGATGACTTAAACGCAAGAGTCCAGGAAAATGTTTCCGCTATCCGTGTCGTAAAAGCTTATGTCCGTGAAGACCATGAAGCTTCTACTTTTAAGAAAGCCAGCGGAAATATTTACAAGCTCCTGGTAAAGGCTGAAAATGTTGTTGTTTTCAACGCTCCTGCCATGCAGTTTACGGTATATACCTGTATTCTTTTAATCAGCTGGCTTGGTGCAAAGATGATTGTAAACAGCAGCCTCACTACCGGTGAGCTGATGAGTCTCTTAACCTACTGTATGAATATTCTGATGAGCCTAATGATGCTCTCCATGGTATTTGTCATGATTACCATGAGTGTTGCCAGTGCCCGCCGGGTTTCTGAAGTATTAAACGAAAAGAGTAACTTAAATAACCCAAAGCATCCGGTTATGGAAGTAAAAGACGGAAGTATTACCTTCGACCATGTTACCTTCAGCTATAAAGAAGATGCGGCTGAGCCGGTTCTTTCCGATATCAATCTGTCTATTCATTCCGGTGAAACCATCGGTATCTTAGGCGGAACCGGAAGTTCCAAGTCCAGTCTGGTGAACTTAATCAGCCGTCTGTATGATGTAAATGAAGGCTCTGTCTCCGTTGGCGGCATTGATGTAAGAAAGTATGACCTTGATACCCTGCGTAACCAGGTTGCCGTTGTACTGCAGAAAAACGTACTTTTCTCCGGTACAATTCTTGATAACCTGCGCTGGGGCGATAAAAATGCTACGGAAGAAGAATGTATCCGTGCCTGCAAATTAGCATGTGCCGATGATTTTATCAACACTTTTCCAGATAAATACAATACATACATCGAACAGGGGGGAACCAACGTATCCGGTGGTCAGAAGCAGCGTCTTTGTATTGCCCGTGCCCTCTTAAAGAAACCGAAGATTCTGATTCTGGATGACAGCACCAGTGCCGTAGATACCGCAACTGATGCAAAAATCCGCAAAGCCTTTGCCGAAGAGATTCCGGGTACAACCAAGCTGATTATTGCCCAGCGAATCTCCAGTGTCCAGAGTGCTGACCGCATTATTGTCTTAGATGAAGGTAAGATTAACGGCTTTGGAACCCATGAAGAATTATTAGCAAATAATGCCATCTACCGTGATGTCTATGAATCCCAGACCGGCGGCGGTGGTGACTTTGATGAGAATGGAGGTGCTCAGTAATGGCTGAAAAAAGGAAAGTAAAGAATCCGGGCAAATTATTCTGCCGTCTGATGGCTTACATTTTCCGGAAATACGGAATTGCCTGCTTCCTGGTACTTGTCTTTATTGTATTAAGTGTTCTTGCCAACACCCAGGGAACCATGTTTATGAAAACCCTGATTGACAGCTATATTATCCCGATTCTGAATTCACCGGATAAGGACTTTGCACCGCTGGCTGCTGCCATCCTTCGTGTTGCATGCTTTTACGGTGTGGGAGTTTTAAGTACCTTTGCTTATTCTAAGATTATGATTTATGTTACGCAGGGTACTTTAAATGATTTGCGAATCGATTTGTTTACCCATATGGAAACACTGCCAATTAAATACTTTGACACGCATGCCCACGGCGATATCATGTCTGTATACACCAATGACATTGATACCCTTCGTCAGATGATCAGCCAGAGTATTCCGCAGTTAATCAACAGTGTCATTACCATTGTCAGTGTACTGATTTACATGATTATCCTGAATATCCCACTGACTGTTCTTACTCTTGTAATGGTTGGTGTCATGCTCCTTGTCACGAAAAATCTTGCCGGAAAAAGTGGTAAATACTTTATCGCTCAGCAGCGTGACCTTGGTGCAACCAATGGTTTTATCGAAGAAATGATGGATGGTCAGAAGGTAATTAAAGTCTTCTGCCACGAAGAAGAAAGTATCGAAGCTTTTAACAAATTAAATGACCAGCTTTTCCACAGTGCTGACAATGCCAACAAATTTGCCAATATCTTAATGCCGGCAAATGCCCAGATTGGTAACATCAGTTATGTACTCTGTGCCATGGTTGGTGGTGTCCTCGCCTTAAATGGCATCGGTGGATTTACACTGGGCGGACTGGCAAGTTTCTTAACCTTTAACAAGAGCTTTAATATGCCAATCAACCAGGTCAGCCAGCAGTTAAACAGTATTGTTATGGCTATGGCAGGTTCCGAGCGAATCTTCACCCTTTTGGATGAAACACCGGAAACAGATGAAGGTTATGTTACTCTTGTCAATGTAGAAAAAGACGGAGAAAAGCTTGTAGAGACCTCCAATACCCGAAGCGGACGCTGGGCCTGGAAACACCAGCATCAGGCAGACGGCTCCATTGACTATGTAGAGTTAAAGGGAGATGTGGTCTTCGATGATGTAGACTTTGGATATAATGATGATAAGATTGTCTTACACAATGTAAAATTATTTGCTACTCCCGGTCAGAAAATTGCTTTTGTCGGTTCTACCGGTGCTGGTAAGACCACCATTACGAACCTGATTAACCGTTTCTATGATATCCAGGATGGTAAAATCCGTTATGACGGTATCAATATCAACAAGATTAAGAAAGCTGACTTAAGACACTCTCTTGGCATCGTATTACAGGATACCCACCTCTTTACCGCCAGCGTAATGGAAAATATCCGCTACGGTAAACTGGATGCTACCGACGATGAAGTTATCGCTGCTGCAAAGCTTGCCAATGCTGATTCCTTCATCCGCCATCTTCCGGATGGTTACAATACCATGCTGACCGGTGATGGTGCCAACTTAAGCCAGGGACAGCGTCAGTTACTTGCCATCGCCCGTGCAGCTGTTGCCAATCCTCCGGTACTGATTCTTGACGAAGCAACCAGCTCCATCGATACCAGAACCGAGCGTATCGTTCAGGATGGTATGGATAAACTGATGGCAGGCAGAACAACCTTTGTCATTGCCCACCGTCTCTCCACTGTTAAGAACAGTGACTGTATCATGGTATTAGAGCAGGGCCGCATTATTGAACGGGGCAGCCACGACGAACTAATTGCCCAGAAGGGTAAATATTATCAGTTGTATACCGGACTGCACGGATAAACTTTCTACATGCAGGTTCTGTCATAGACAGTGCTTTATAGCTTCTTAGCAACGTAAAAGACACGAAGTATGTTTCAACCAACTGTTGTTTGTCTGAACATACCTCATGTCTTCTTTCGTATTCTATGCAATGTCTGCTATGCAAATGGTTTTGCCACAAATTTTCCTTTACAATATCTGGCAAGAATATTCCGGTCATTGCCATCATAGATATACTGCTTATTTTCGAATGAATTTATCATCCTGCGTGGTTTCATCGTCCGATACGTAACGTTCTACTCTCATATGAAGATCATATTTATCCCGCAATGCCGCAATGGTCTGCATCATCGGAGACGCATGGTGCACATCCAGTGCCTGCTGGCTCTCCCAGCTGTCTATCAGAAGTACTGTTTCCTTATCCTGCATCGGTATAAAATATTCATACCTTAAATTGCCCTCTTCCCGGCGGATTGCATCTGCCGTTCCGCTGCTTTCCATCTCCCGGGCAAACTTTAATGCATTTCCATTTTCACCGGTGTAATAAAGATTTACTGTTATACTCATATGCGTCTCCCTCCTGATAATATTTTTATTTTATAAATGTAATATTGCAGTTATCAAAATTCTAGTTATAAAGTCTCTAAGAAATGAATCATCAGTTTCTTTAATCCCTGCTGCTCTGTTGCAAGTATTACATTCATCAGATTTGCTTCTAACATTCGTTTCATTTTCTTCTTTAATTTCATATACGTCACTCCTTTTTTAACGGAGCCCGGAATTTATTTTCCGGGCTCCAACATGCTATAAATGCAAGGGACATATGGCGATGTCTTCCTTACAGCCCAAGAATAGCACGTTTTCTGCTCTCTGCAACAAGTGTGACGGATTTTGAATGATCGTTTCAAAAGAACCGGCTCTTATGAATGAAATCTTGAAATTTTGTTTCATTTTATTGCTATGATTTTTCTGTATAACACAGGTTCTTTGCACCAATCTCATAATATTGCTTGCTCAGTTTTATATTTTCATCATAACCGGCAGAAAATTCCATTGCAAACATAACATCCAGAAGGTATTTTGTTGCTGCGGAAAATGCCACTGTCCACAGTCCTTCCATCCGGATACTTCCACACTCTGTCAGTGTTCTTGGTGTCAGCAGAACCTCATCCACATATGCTTTCATCCTGCTTTTGCCCTGGGATGTAATCAGAATGGTTTTTGCTTTCGCCCGATGTAAATCCCTTACCAGTTCCACCAGCTTCTTATTATTTCCGGTATGACTAATCATGATGGACAGATGATTTTCATTATTCTGCAATGCCATCATCCTTTGTATATTATCTTCCGCATAAGTATTTGCCACCTTATCGCAATGGAAGAACTGACTGCAGCCGTAGCGTGCCAGATGTATATTCATATCAAAGGCATAGAAATCAATGTACTTGGCCTCATGCACCATTTTTCCCACCCGCGCCAGCTGATCAATCGTAAGAAGACGCTTTGTCTTTTCAACGGCAAGGGTGTCAATGTCCGCAATCTTATTCATAATGGTCATGGCATTTTCCTGCTGCTGTATTACAAAATGCTCTGTGCTCGTCTCCTGTCCACCCTCCGTACTCTGCAATTCACTTAGGAAACGCAGCCGGAATTCTCCATAATCCTGACAGCCGATTTTCCGGCAAAAGCGGCTTACAGCTGCAGTACTGCTATAAGAAACTTCCCCTAACTGCTTTGCTGTCATGGAAATGACAGCCTCCGGATGTTCCATCAGATAATCACGAATATTTCTTTCCCGTTCCGTCAAGTCCTTCCGCTCCTGCATCTGTCGGATAATTTCCATTTACCATTCTCCTTTTTACGCATTGAATTCCTCTAAAATTGCATACAATTCTTCAGCACTAGCTGCCAGATGTGTTGCTCCATGCTCCTTTAAAAATGGAACATCCCGGAATCCCCAGGTCACACTGATACATGGCATACCGGAATTTGCTGCTGTTGCAATGTCCACATCAGAATCGCCTACATAGACCGCTTCTTCCCTGCTGCTTCCAAGCTCCTTTAACGCCTGCATAACAGTGTCAGGTGCGGGTTTCTTACGAATGCCATCTTTTTCTCCAATGGCAACTTCAATCTTTCCTTTAAAATAAATCTGCTGTAATTCCTTTACTGCAAAATCCGCTTTATTTGAAACAATTGCAAGGCGATAGCCCTGTCCCTTTAAGGAAGTAATTATTTCTTCCACGCCCGGATAAAGACAGGTGGTATCATTACAATGCTCACCATAATATTCTTTAAAAGCTGCAAATACATGCTCAAATTCCGGATTTTCCTCTCCGCCCTCTAACGCACGCTCAATCAGCTTGCGGATGCCATTTCCGACAAATTTCCGGACATCCTCTATACTGTGCTGTGGCTGTCCATATTTTTCCAATGCATAATTGGTTGCATCAGTCAAATCCTTTAATGTGTTTAATAAGGTTCCATCCAAGTCAAAGATAACAGTGTTATATTTTTTCATCCTTCTTCTACCTTTCTGTCACTTCCCCCGCCCCATAATTAGCAGACAGCAAATGTAAATCATGCGCTGACATTGCTCATGAGAAGCTGTCTTCTTGTAGCCATATAATTTCTGCTGCATTTTCTTTTTCAGAAGCAGTGCACACGCAGATGTGGTAATCCGGTATCTCATCATACTCTGCGAAGCTTACCGGCTGCTGGATGCCTTCCCGGTAAAATGCGATGCCATCTTTCTTCGGATAAGATGCGATGCCATTCTCCCTCCGGTGAACTGCAATGCTCTTTAAGGGAAAGGTAATTCCTTCGCCACTCCATTTTACATAGCTTTCCTTGGCTGTCCAGAGGCGTACAAATGCCATTTCTTTATCCGTCTGGCTTTGTATCCATGTCTGCTCGTCCTTTGTGAAGCACTTGTCTAAAAGCGTCTGCTTTAATGCTCTCCGGTGTTCGATGTCAATTCCAACCGGTGCATCAGAAAATACCGCCACTGCATAGTTTCCTGTGTGAGACAGATTAAAATGCAGTCCCTCACAGCCTGCCACCTGCGGCTTGCCATGGGTTCCCATTATAAGCTGACAGGCATCTAAATCTATGCCATTTTCCCGTAACCCATAGGAAAGCAGGATGCCTGCAGCAATACTCCGCAGTCTGTCCTCTTCTTTTTTTATTTTATTTACCTTCTCCCAACGTGTGGGAAGCAATTTTATTTGTTCTTTATATTCCGGATGCTCTTTTAACAGCCGGATATCCATTCCATATATGCTCCACATATCCACATCATAGCACAAATACAAAAAGTTCTCCACATTCTGTTATAAAAAGAATGTGCCTTGGCACATTCTTGCGCCTGCGACATCTACCTTATGCGCCGCAGTGTGCATCCTCGCGGAGCATTTTTTACTTTACAGGAAAGCAATTTCCTGTAAAGTAAAAAATCCCCGGGCAAAATACTTCTCTTCCCATAAGAAGCTTTTTGCCCGGGGTTCCACTTTTAAACTATGTAATTAGTCCTGATTGATAGTCTCATTTAAGATTCCAGTAATCTCTTTCATGGACTTTTCAAACTCTTCATCATTGTTGTTATTGAAAATCAGTAAATCATCTTTTACATTCGGATCATGCAGATCTTCCGGAATCTCAAAGTTACAGGATGCAATATATTCATCCCAGTGCTCTAACTTCCAATCATCACGGTCAGATGCTCTGGTAATCATTCTCTCATGAACGATTTCCGGATCTGTCTGTACCCAGATTGTTACTAATGTAGCATCTTTCTTTGCCAGCTGGGCTTTCAGACCTTTGATATATTCCATATCACGGATTTCTCTTGTAAATGGTGCATTGATAAGAACCAGATCTTCATACTCCAATGCCTCCAGTGCCAGATTTACGACACATTCATATTCATAATCACGAATGTTCTTCTCAAAGAAATCACTGCTTCTATTATATGGCTGTCCAGCCACTACAAAAATCTGTTTGGATAATGTAATTAAAGTATCCTTATCCAGATATACAATATGATTTAATCTCTTTGCCAGTTCTTTTGAAATATATGTTTTCCCGCAAGCTTGCGGTGATGTTACGATAATCAGTTTCTTGCTCATTTCTACTTCTTCCTCCGTATTGCCTGTTCATTTTTCTCTCTATTATAAAACAGGTTTTCCGATAGAACAAGTGGTTTTTTTTACTTTTTTTCCTATTTTTTCATAAATATGCAATATTTTTTAAGATAATAACAGCCGTTTATCTTAGAATTTCTCCGTTACTTTCGATTACTTTTTTGTACCAGTAAAAGGATTTCTTTTTGGTTCTCTTCAAGATGCCTTTCCTTCATATCGATCCAGTATAATTTCAAGGCTTTCATCTTTTTCCTCTTATCCCTGTACTTTTATATGGTTCTTGTCTGTCTCTGATAGCAGAACGGGTCTACCGGATTCTTTCCCTTAAAGGATGACTCGCCATTTATTTTCTTTACCAGCATTTCAACGTTAAATTCATTGGCTGTATATGCATTGATAAAGGTCTCTATCATCGGCACATCCTGCATATGATACGGATTTGCAATGGAGATAAACATGGTCGGAATCTCATGGACAAACCATGGTGCATCATATCCGATTGGTGGTCTCCCACTGCCGGTTTTCCGCTGGCACTGGTGGCATCTGTAGTAATCATTCCGTTGAAACCAAGCTTTCCTCTTAACAATCCCTGTAGCATTTCTTTGGATAATGATGCCATATGCAAAAAAATGCCCTTTTTCCACACAAATTTGATTTGCACATTTATTTTATCCGGTGTATATTTTTACTGAACTGACAAAAGAAAGAAGGTCGAAAAAATGGAACACATTGCAAGAAATGATGCTTTTGCATTACTGAAAAAATATAACAAAGACCCTTTTCATATTCAGCATGCGCTTACGGTTGAAGCTGTTATGAAATGGTATGCCAATAAATTAGGCTATGGCGAGGATGCTGAATACTGGGGTATCGTGGGACTGCTTCACGATATCGACTTCGAATTATATCCTGCCGAGCATTGTCTTAAGGCTCCGGAATTGTTAAAGGATGGCGGCGTTTCGGATGACATTATTCATGCGGTCTGCTCCCACGGCTACGGCATTACCGTAGAATGTGGCACAACCATTGATGTGGAACCGCTTCACGAAATGGAAAAGGTCTTATTTGCTGCAGACGAATTAACCGGTCTTATCTGGGCTGCTGCACTGATGCGTCCGTCCAAAAGCACGAAAGATATGGAATTAAAATCCTTAAAGAAGAAATATAAAAGCAAAGGCTTTGCTGCCGGATGTTCCCGCGAGGTCATCGAGCGCGGTGCCGCTCAGCTTGGCTGGGATTTAGAGAAACTGCTTACCATGACTTTACAGGCAATGGCGGCAACCGAAGATGAAATCAAGGCGGAAATAGAAGCGGAATAATTTTTCTGTCTTGCTCCTGCCCTCTTCCTATGTTAAAATGTGAAAAAGCATATATTATACAATCTATATGGCACTTTCTATAGTTCAAATCCGGTTCTGCATAGAACCCAGCATTTCTGTATCTATCTATGCTTTTGATTCACTATTTAACTAAAAAGCAGGAGCGATACAGTATGGAAATACCTGCCATTATTCGATAGCAGGTAATCTTTTGCCACTGGATATAATATTTATTTTCTATCACTGCTTATTCTCCTGCCACACACAAGGAGGACTTGCCTATGACAGGAAAAACACATGAAGCAAATGAAACAACGAAACGCACACCGGTGGTGAACCGCAAATTTAAGGACACTGTTTTCCGGATGCTGTTTTCGGATAAGGAAGCACTATTATCCCTTTATAATGCAGTTAATAACAGTCATTACACGGATTCTTGTGCACTTGAAATTGTAACCCTGGAAAATGCCATTTATATGGGAATGAAGAACGATCTGGCTTTTATTCTGGATATGAATCTCTATCTATACGAGCATCAGTCCACAATGAATCCAAACATTCCTCTTCGGGATTTATTCTACATCGCAGCGGAATACCAGAAGCTTGTGGATAAGAAATCCCTGTATTCTTCTGCACTACAAAAAATTCCAAATCCCCATTTTATTGTATTTTATAATGGAAGCACACCGATAGATGACTGCTATACCAGCCGTTTGTCAGATGCTTTTTATCATGCAACCGACAATCCATCGTTGGAACTTATTGTTACTACATTCAATGTAAACGCAGGACACAACACCAAGTTAATGTCCCATTGCCAGATATTAAAGGAATATTCCATTTATGTTGCAAAGGTTCGTTCCCTTGCAGAACAGATGCCTTTGGATGATGCCGTGCAAAAGGCTGTCACCGAATGCATTCAGGAAAATATTCTGGCAGATTTTCTTAGGAAGAATCAGGCGGAGGTAATTGCTATGAGTATTTTTGAATATGATAAAGTTGAAGAAGAGAAAAAACTGAGAAAAGCTGAATTTGACGCCGGTGTTGAGCAGGGTATTAACCTTGGTCACAAACAGGCTTCTACCGATACCGCCCTTCGTCTATTAAAAACAGGAAAGTTTGATGCGAAGGAAATAGCGGAACTTTGTAATCTTCCTTTAGAGGACGTTACTGCACTCATGAAATAACTTTTATATTACATAAATATTTGATACCTATAGAACCTGCCACCGGCAGCTCAAGAAACCCGCAGACCACCTGTTTTCAAACAGATAATCTGCGGGTTTCCTGCTATAATCCTATTTCGAATTCTATTTCCGGTTCTATCTATATTATATCTTCATTTATAACACTATCACAGCATATCTCGACTTTCCTGTTGCTTACTGGTACTTGCTGGTTGCCTTCAGTCGGGTCAGGGCACGGGATAAGGATGCTCTGGAATGATAGTATTCATGGATGCTCTGCTTCTGCCGCATCTGCTCCTCGGCACGTTCTTTTGCTTCTCTGGCACGGGCAACGTCAATCTCTTCCGGATGCTCTGCAGTTTCTACCAGAAGCGTCACACGGTTGTTGACGATTTCCACAAAACCCATGCCAACTACTGCATATTCCCAATTTGCAGTACCTTCCGGCTGAAAACGCATTTCACCCTCATCAATGGCAATGACCATATCTTCATGGTGTGCTAAAATCTCTTTCTGTCCGTCATATTCCGGAACAATCAGAGAACGGCATCTGCCGGCATAGAATACCCGGTTTGCTGCAATTATTTTTAAATAAAATGTATTTCCTGCCATACCTATACCTCTATTCTAAAGATGATAGCTCCTATGCATTCTGGTGTTCCATCTCTTCTGCTTTACGGATAACGTCTTCTACTGTTCCTACGTTGAAGAATGCATTTTCCGGATACTGATCCATATCACCATCGATGATTGCCTTGAATCCTCGAATGGTTTCAGATAACGGAACGTAAACACCCTTTACGCCGGTAAAGTTCTCTGCTACATGGAACGGCTGTGATAAGAACTTCTGAATCTTTCTTGCACGATATACCAGTAACTTGTCCTCATCTGCCAGCTCTTCCATACCAAGAATTGCGATGATATCCTGTAACTCTTTGTATTTCTGCAGAATCTCCTGTACTTTCCGGGCTACCTGATAATGTTCTTCTCCAACGATGTCTGCCTCTAAGATACGGGATGTAGATTCCAGCGGGTCTACTGCCGGATAAATACCCTGCTCTACAATCTTTCTGGAAAGTACGGTGGTCGCATCCAGATGTGCGAAAGTAGTAACCGGTGCCGGGTCAGTTAAATCGTCTGCCGGTACATAGACTGCCTGAACGGATGTAACAGAACCGTTCTTTGTAGATGCAATACGCTCCTGCAATTCACCCATTTCAGTTGCCAGTGTCGGCTGATATCCTACTGCGGAAGGCATACGTCCTAACAATGCAGATACCTCAGAACCTGCCTGTGTGAAACGGAAAATATTGTCAATGAAAAGAAGCACATTCTGGTGTTTCTCATCACGGAAATATTCTGCCATGGTAAGTCCGGTCTCAGCCACACGCATACGTGCTCCAGGCGGCTCGTTCATCTGACCGAACACTAAGGCCGTCTTCTCTAATACACCGGATTCCTTCATTTCTGTCCAGAGGTCATTACCCTCACGGGAACGCTCTCCAACACCGGTGAAAATAGAATATCCACCATGCTCTGTTGCAATATTACTGATTAACTCCTGGATCAATACGGTTTTACCTACTCCGGCTCCACCAAACAATCCAATCTTACCACCTTTTGCATATGGAGCTAAAAGGTCGATAACTTTAATTCCGGTCTCTAAGATTTCTTCTGCCGGATTCTGGTCTTCAAATGCCGGCGGTTCACGATGAATGACCCATTCCGGTGCATCCTTCAGTGGTTCGCCACCATCGATTGCCTCTCCTAATACGTTGAACAGTCTTCCCAATGTCTGCTCACCGACCGGAGTTTTTATTCCGCTTCCTGTAGCGGTTACTTCCATATCACGGCAAAGTCCCTCACTGGAAGCTAACATAATACAACGTACCGTATGATTTCCGATATGCTGTGCCACTTCCATGATGCACTTCTTATCGCCGTTTTTCACTTCAAGGGCGTCTTTGATTGCCGGCAATTCTTCGTCTTCAAATGAGACATCCACTACCGGTCCTAACACCTGTATGATTTTTCCTGTCTTCATGAAAAAGCCTCCTTATCACTGCCTCTTTTTCCGTTTCTGAGCTTTCGCTCCTGCAATGACCTCGGTTATTTCCTGGGTAATTGCTGCCTGTCTTGCACGATTATATAAGATATCCAGCTCATGTAGCATATCTTTGGCACTTTTGGTTGCTGCCTCCATTGCCATCATTCTTGCGTTCTGTTCGCAGGAATAAGACTCAACTAACGCTCCATAGATGAAACCAACTACATAATCCGGTACAATTCGATCCATCACTGCCTCCGGAGATGGTTTCAATGCCAGTTCCTCCATCGGAATATCTGCAGGCAGTTTCACATTAAAGCTTGCTTTCTTCAGTGGGAGCAGCTGTCTGATCTGTGTCTCCTCCTGAATCGCATTGACCATGCTGGTATAGATGATATAGACTTCGTCTAACTCTTCTTTCCGGTACAGCTCTAAAAGTTCCTCTGCAATATTTCTTGCACGGTTCAATGTCGGATTCTGCACGGTATAGTGGAACTGCTTATCAATCTCAATTCCACGCTGTTCAAAATAGTGACGGCCTAACTCACCTAATACAAACAGTTTGTTATTTTTATGTGCTTTCAAATGCTCCTCTGCAAGCTTTAATACATTATGGTTATAGGAGCCTGCCAGACCCTTATCTGCCGTAATAACAATATAACCTACCATCCGTTCTTCCGGCTTTTTCTCTTCGTTGGTCTTAAAATAAATATCCTCAATATCCGGAAGATGTCTTAAGATTCTGCTCATTTCCGACTGCAGGGTAAAGAAATAAGGTTCTGTGTCAGAAAGCATTTTCTTTGATTTCTTCAGCTTCGAAGAAGAAATCATATACATTGCATTGGTAATCTTCAATGTATCATTGATACTCTTCATCCGATCCTGAATTTCCTTTGCATTTGCCATAACAACACCTGCTCATTCCTATTGATTTCTACTGTCTTCGAATTCTTTTGCAGCCGCAACAATCTTATCGGTCAGTTCATCGGAAAGCACTTTGGTTTCTTCGATTTCCCTGCCGATTTCCGGATGCTTCAAATCCATATATTCAAGAATCTCATTCTGATACTGTTTTACATTCTTTGTTTCTACTTTATCAAATACACCATGTTTTGCCATACACAGTGTCTCTACCTGCTCATGCAGGGAAAGCGGATGGCAGAGTGGCTGTTTTAAAAGCTCCATCAATGCTTTTCCATGCTGTAACTGTGCCTTGGTCATATCATCAAGGTCCGATGCAAACTGGGTAAATACTTCCATCTCACGATACTGTGCCAGGTCGATACGGATACTTCCGGATGCCTTCTTCATTGCCTTGGTCTGTGCAGCACCACCGACACGGGATACGGACAAACCAACGTTGACTGCCGGACGCATACCTGAGAAGAAAAGGTTACTCTCTAAGAAAATCTGTCCGTCTGTAATGGAAATGACATTGGTCGGAATATATGCGGATACGTCTCCTGCCTGTGTCTCAATGATTGGCAGTGCGGTAATGGAACCTCCGCCCAATTCATCACTTAAACAGCTGGAACGCTCTAACAATCTGGAATGTAAGTAGAATACGTCACCAGGATAAGCTTCACGTCCCGGAGAACGCTCTAACAGCAGAGAGATTGCACGATATGCTACCGCATGTTTGGATAAATCATCATATACGATTAACACATCTTTTCCCTGATGCATAAAGTACTCTGCCATTGCAGTTCCTGCATATGGTGCGATGTACTGCATGGATGCTGGATCACTTGCAGTTGAGGAAACCACAATGGAATAATCCATTGCATCATGCTTGGTCAGTGTAGATACGATTTTTGCTACACTGGACGCCTTCTGTCCGATGGCAACATAGATACAGATTACTCCTTTGCCTTTCTGGTTAATGATGGTATCTGTTGCAATGGAGGTCTTTCCGGTCTGACGGTCTCCGATAATTAACTCTCGCTGTCCTCTACCAATTGGGAACATGGAGTCAATGGACAAGATTCCTGTTTCCATTGGTGTATTTACTGATTTACGTTCTACAATGCCCGGTGCTTCCTCTTCGATTGGACGATAATCATCTTCCTTAATCTCGCCCTTTCCATCAATCGGCTCACCTAATGCATTGATAATTCTTCCAACAAAGCCTTCCCCTACCGGGATTCCGGCTTTCTTCCTGGTACGAACCACTTTGGTTCCCTCTTTGATTCCGGTATCACGGCCGAATAAAATAACACCGATTTCATTCTGTCTGATATCCTGTACCATTCCTTTGACACCGTTATCAAATACAACAATTTCACCATACATTGCATGGTCAATTCCGTAAATGGTTGCAATTCCATCACCAACCCAGATTACGGAACCGGTCTCACGACTGGATTCATCCCAGTCAAATTCTTCTATCTCGCTCTGGATAATCGAGATTATGTCTGCAGCACTAATTGCGCCCACAGGCTTCACCTCCCTGTTAATTTTCTTTCCAACTGACGTAAGCGGCCTTCATAGCTTCTGTCATATTCTTTATGATGAACCTTAATGATGTATCCGCCTAAGAGATTCTCATCTTCCTTTTCTGTCAGAACAATCTCACAGTCGGGATATTTCTCTGCAAGAATCTTTCTTGCCTCTGCTTCTTCTTCCGGCTGTGGTGTGCCTGCACAGGTCAGTTCTGCACGCAGGATATGATTCTGTCTGTCCCAATAGAGATAAAATGCATCCAGGATATCCTCTATTTCTCCGATATAACCCAGTCTGCACATCATCTTGGTATAGTTCACAAGCACCTTGGATAATCCGGCATCCTGATAAATTTTCTCTATCACGGCATCCTTCTTATGTATGGAAATCACCGGACTTGTGAGAACCTTAAGCAGTTCCGGTGTAAGCTCATAAAGCTTCCGGAGTTCATCTGCCTCCTGTCTTGTGGCACCCAGCCGATACAATACCTTTGCGTTATTTACTGCTTCCTGTGTCATGAGCATCACCTGTTTTCATAATTTTCCGTGCAGCGATGACTGCCAGTTTGGCAATCTCAGCCTGAGCTGCCTGCTGTGCCTTTTCCTGCTCGTTTGCAATATCTTCCTTGGCTTTTTCTAACATATGCTCAGTCTCTTCCCGGGTCTTCTCTACCGAGCGTGCATGCTCTTCTTCTGCTCTTGCTCTGGCATCAATAATAATCTGGTCTGCCTCAGTTCTTGCATCCGATAAGCGTTCTTCATAATCTGCCTTTAATTTGTTGGCATCTTCTTCGCTTTTCTTTGCATCGTCGAACTGCTTCTTTACCATTTCTTCTCTTGCCTCAATCACATTCATGACTCTCTGATAAAGAAATTTACGAAAGACTACATATAATACCAGCAGATTTACAACGGTCCATAAAATATTCCAAAAATTAATGCTAAGCATTTCCCGTACCTGCCTTTCTATAATCTTTCTTTATTATTTTAAGAAGAGGATGATTAACAATGCGATAACGAATCCGTAAATAGCAGTTGCCTCTGCCAATGCACATCCAAGAAGAAGTGATTTGCTGATTTTGCTCTCTGCTTCCGGCTGTCTTGCAATTGCATCTACTGCGGATGATGTTGCTTTTCCAATTCCAAGTCCTGCTCCAATACCTGTTAATACTGCGATACCTGCTCCGATTGCTACTAATAATGTTGATGACATAATATGCACTCCTTTTCTTTTCTACTTTTTTGTTTCTCTTTTTGTTTTTTCTTCCCTATTCGGTTGCTTCTTTGACGAACAATGCGGTCAGAAATACGAATACATATGCCTGAATCAATCCGTCAAAAATGTCAAAATAACAGCTAAATACTGCTGGCAGAATTGCCGGTACTACCATTTTCAGCAATTCCATAATGACAAATGAACCTAATACATTTCCAAAAAGTCGCATACACAGCGACAATGGTTTGATAAAGACCTCCAGAATATTGATTGGAAGTACTACCGGCATCGGCTCTGCAAAACTCTTAAGCCAGCCCTTCGTTCCTTTCCTGCGGATACCCGCCATCTCAATCAATATGATACTCATCAGGGACAATGCTGCAGTAACATTCATATCCTTGGTCGGTGGTTTAAATCCCAGCAGACCGATTAAGTTGGCAATTCCAATATAGATTGCCACCGTCATAAGATAAGGAATATACTGCTTTCCATTTTCGCCTATGGTATCCCGGAAGAAGTTATTCAACCCGTTTACAGCCGTTTCCAGAATAATCTGTCTGCGTCCCGGATGTTCCACACTTAAGTTCCTGGTCAGGAGTATGCACAGCACAATAACTACTGCCATGATAATCCAGGTTACTACTACGGATTCATAAATGGGAATGCCTCCGAATATCGGAATTGTAAATACCGTTTCACAGTTCAATTCTTCCATCAGGCTATTTACCAGAGCATCCATCTGTCTCACTTCCTTCTGCTGCTCTAAGGCATTTTTAAATCGTTAAAATTCTAACAAGAAAAAAAAGCAAACGCAACCGTTTTCTTCCTGCGAAAATAGGTCTGACCATTTGCTGTTTTTTCGTGTAAATATTCCATATTCTTCTGCAATTTTTGTCAGTTTTTTGGTTGTTTTTTTATGCAATTTGTACACTTGCGTCAATTTGTATATTTTGGTATTAAAAAAATGCAGAAATTTCCTGTTTTTTCACAAACATTTTCTGCATTTTTCTTATTCTTTATAGACTTTATACAATTTTAATCATTAAGCTTACTTCACCAGAATTCCGTGGTGTTCCTCCATATAACCGCCGAAAATGGCATTCTTATAGCCTAATTTCTTAAATGCTTTTACCGCCTTTTCGGACCGGTAGCTGTAACTTCCTATAATATAAAAAGATTTTTCCTTATCCGGGAATCTCCGCAAAATACGGTCTTCCGTTATCTTGTCCAGCGGAATATTCTTTGTTCCTGCCACATGTCCTTTCTGGTAATCTTCCTTTGCCCGGCAGTCAATTATAATTGCATTTTCCGAAGTATGCGCTGCATTGATTGCTTCATTTACAGTCAGACGTTTCTTAAAAATACCCATTCTTCTGTTCCCTTCTTCTTTTGTTATGCTTTTGCCTGCATATAAATCCGGATGTTTTCTTCTAATAAATCCAGATCCACCGGTTTGGCAATGTGTGCATCCATCCCTGCTTCCATACAGGTCCGGATATCTTCCGCAAAGGCATTGGCAGTCATGGCAAAAATCGGTATTTTCGCTGCTTCCTTCTTCTTAAGTCTCCGGATTTCTTTCGTTGCATCATAGCCATTCATAACAGGCATCTTAATATCCATTAAAATAATATTATATCGTCCTTCCTCCGCTCTTGCAAACATTTCTACGGCTTCCTTACCATTTACTGCCCGGTCACAGTCTGCACCTTCCATTTTTAACAGTTCTTCCAATATTTCTGCATTTAAATCATTATCATCTGCTATCAGAAAACGCATTCCTTTTAATGTCATTTTCTCTTTTTCTGTTGCTTGTCCTTTTCCCTGCAATTGCTGCTCTTTTCTTGCCTGTTCGATGCACCGTTTAAAATTTGTCACAAAAAACGGCTTGCTTAAAATACTTTGAATTCCAGCATAACTCGCTGCTTCTTCTATCTCCTTACAATCATAGGCAAAAAGCAGTAATACTGTTTTCTCTCCCAGAATCCGATGCAATTTTTCTGCTGTAGTAACACCATCCATTCCCGGCATCTTCCAGTCTATAATTACAACATCCCAACTCTTTGTTTTTCCAGTTTCTACCATCTGTTCTGCCATATGAACCGCCATTTCGCCGGAATCTGCTGTCTGCACATCAATCCCAAACGGATGCAGCGTATCCATAATATATCTTCCTGATTCACTCTCATCATCAACCACCAGTACCTGGCTTATCTTCTGCAGTTTCCACCAGTTAACCTTCTCCTGGTACTTTATTTTCCGGAAATTCAAAATCACCTCAAAAGTAGTTCCTTTTCCAAGCTTACTCTCCACATGAATGCTTCCACCCATTAACTCCACCAGACTCTTGGCAATTGGCATTCCAAGACCCGTTCCGGAAACCGGATTAACAGTGCTTTGCACTTCCCGGCTGAATGGGTCAAAAAGATTCTTAAGATACTCTTCACCCATCCCCTGTCCATTATCACTGATCCGGAACTGATACTGTGCAAAGTTTCCCTTTTTCTTTGGTACTTCTGTAATATCAAATACTATCTTACCGCCCTTTGGGGTATATTTTACTGCATTGGATAAAATGTTCAGCAGTATCTGCTTCAGACGTAATTTATCTGCTTCCACTTCTTCTGTTTCTATCCGATGTACATGAATCATGAATTCCTGCCTCTTCTCTCTGGTCTGTGAACGGATGATCATATCCAGTTCTTCCACCAGTTCAGCAATATTCGTGTTCGTAATATTAAGGACCGTTTTACCGGCCTCAATCTTCGACATATCAAGGACATCATTAATGAGTCCAAGCAGATGTTCCCCTGAATAAGTCAGTTTTCTTGCATATTCCCGGACACAATCCGAATTTTCAGCATCTCTTGAAATCAGTGTAGCCAGTCCCATAACCGCATTTAAAGGAGTCCGCATATCATGGCTCATATTGGATAAAAATACACTTTTCGCTTCATTGGCACGCTCTGCCTCTGCTTTTGCCGTATTTGCAAACTGCACCGTCTCTTCCAATGCAGTATTGACTTCTTCCAGCTTCTCTGCTGCTTCTGCCTGCTGCATTGCATTTCGTCTCGCGTAAGCTACCTTATTCTTTTCATTATAAATCCATAGAATACTGATACCCAGTGCTGCTAACATTGCAATGATAATGCAGGTCACTGTCAGCCAGATATGCAGCATCATAATCTGATAATCTGCCAGTACATTCTGCACAATCGTACTGTCCACTTCACAGGCTATCATATACTGTGTTCCTTTTAATGCACGATACGAAAAATAGTCGGACTCATTTTCACGTTCCAGGGTTATACACCCGGAGCTGCGTTCTGCATAGTCCGACTTCACTTTTTCATAATCTTTCTTATTCATAATCTTTTGTTCATGGTAACTATCAAACAGATTATAATTTATGGTTACTTCACCCGGCTCATTATTAATGCTTGCGTATGCCACTTCTCCGTTTTTATCCATGACATAGATATTAGCCTGTCCGTTATAAGCAGACGTTACAAAAAGATCGTTAATAATCTGTGGTCGGAAGAGAAATGCAATTGCTTCATATTCTTCCCCATTGACCAAAAAAGAATCTACTGATTTTGCAATTATAAAGATTTCCTCTCCATCCTTCCAGGTGCAGTACTGGGCAATTCCTTTATTCTCACCAAATAATTCCGACAATCCATCCTGCATCTGTATCCTGCCATTCAGTCCACGCATGCACAGATATTCACCTTCATCATTGACAAAGACAATATCCCGCACCATATTACTTTCCATAGAGTCAAAATAGTTCTGGTAATCTTTCAGTTCTGCTTCCCTTTCCCCATCCCCGAACATATATTTTTCAATAGAATCTATCTGTTCATAAGTAATCTCCAAACGGTTCCGGTAAGCACGCTCCATCTGTTCCATCAGTTCAGATAAACTCTGTTTGCTGTTCTTATCAATGTATTGGTTTGAACCCCCAAGGTCTTTTGACATCCATCCAAATATCAAAGCCATAACCACAATACATACAATTAATACCGTAAAAACCTTTTTTTCCTGCTTTTCCTTTTTCATCCCGCATAATACCTTCCAATCTGTTTCAGCTTATCAGACTGGTTCCTGCAAATTTTGTCGAAAAAACAAGATGTCTCTGCCTAATTAAATCTTTCCTGAAGTCCGTTTTTCCCTTAAGTCCTCTACCAGCGCATAAACCTCCGGTCTCCGTTCCTTCAGATGTTCGTCTAACGCATGCCGGCGTTCTTTAAAGCGCTCTGCCAGTTCCGGATGTTCCTTTGCAATACGCTCATGTACTTCCCGTCGATGTTCCTCTAACCGCATAGCCAGCGTTCTTTCATCTTTACCGGAAATATTAACAATCTCTTTCAAATGTTCCTCTAAATGCTCCAGCCACTCATCTTCGTCCAGTTCTTCCATATGGGACCAGCTTCCATGTAACAGCTTTTCCACATCTCCTGTCTTTTTCAGCTGTTCTATCTGTGCCACAATCTGCCGCTCTATAGCATCTTCAGTTTCCGAACCAAATGCCCAGACAAATTCCTGCACCCGGTTATCCGCCCGCTTTCTTGAGGCACTGCGCTGTCTATTGTCTACACCGCCCTCCAGCGGATAAGGACGTTCATAACCCATATCCTTTAAAGCAATATGTATTGTTCTTCTTGCGCTGCCCTCTTCTATGATGTGTCCCAGACCAAGCTTTCGCATCTGTTCATTCAAATCTGCAATATGTTCTGTAATATAAAAACAGATACCACGTTTCTTAAGACCCTGATACAGCATTTCCAACTGATCCGCCGCTGTAATGTCCATGGAGCCGATAGCACTGGCATCTAAAATGACTGCCTTCGTATCCTCTTTTATATTGT
>ULLK01011031.1_pt1 | contig 25487 bp, 20 predicted proteins | sample 1951411 | NCBI WGS metagenome assembly ULLK01 (sample SAMEA4835526, study PRJEB28245) | human gut metagenome | biome: gut microbiome; material: fecal sample | place: Denmark | collected 2008 | reverse complement strand
CCTCCTCCCCCGCCGCATCACCGGCAGTTTTTCTGCGATTGTAGTTCACATGAATATATTCGAAATGATCATTCACCATCTTGTTGACCGCAACATTTTTCTCCACAAAATCGGCAAACTTCAAGCACCATGGACACCAGTTACCACCTACCTGACAGATAACAAACTTGCCATTCTTTCTAGCTTTAGCCAAAGCCTCATCAATCTGAGCCATCGGATCGATGCTTTCATTATACACCTTCTTGAGAGCAGTCTGCACCTGAGCAGGTTTCAATGCTCCAGCCTGGTCGAGCGAATCCAGTTTCTTCATCATCTCCTCCGCCTTCACGGTAGAGAATGCAATCTTACCTTCCGGATTGATAAGATAAGAGGTAGGAATCCATGAGATGTGATAATCCTTGGAAATCTTTGTTTCCTTCCATTTCTTAAACTCACAGTATTGCAACCAGGTATACTGATTATCGCCCAGATATTTCTTCATCTTCGCCTCATCGGTATCAAAAGAAACACCCACTACCTGGATCTTGGTATTGTATTTGTCATAGATAGCCTTCACCATCGGCATGTCTCTTCTGCAGTCAGGACACCAGGAAGCCCAGAAATCGAGCACGGTCCAGACACCCGGAACCGTCTTTCCGTCTTTATCCTTCTGAGTCTTCTTATCTGAGAGCTGGAAGATTTTCTTACCCGTCTTACTGTCAGTAATCGTGAAATCGGGAGCCTCGGTGCCTACAGGCAGCAAGTCAAGCGAAGTCTGTGCTCTACCGACGACAGCCGTCGTCAGGAGCAAAAAGAATAATAGTTTCTTCATACAATTGTTCTGTTTTGTCTGTTACTTCAAAATATATATACTTCAACCTACAAAATTACATCATTTTCCAGTATCAAGTCCATAAAGCAAGATTTTATTACAGAAAATTAACCATAAAAGACTAGAACTGATAATAAATGAACGGCTGTACACTCTCCTGAGAAACCTCAACTACCATCTGCAGACAGATGATGAAGAGCAGCAGTTTGGTCACCCAAGGCAGAAGTATGAACCGCGCCTGAAGACGGTGATACTGGCGCTCGGTAAAGAGATAGCTCAGCATGACACCTATGATGCAAAGCGTCCAGGCAGGACGGGCATGGAAGAAAGGCACCAGATAATCGATACTGAAATCATTTGCCACCTTATCACACATCTTCCCCAACACCCCCAAATCCTTAGCACGGAAGAACGACCAAGCAAAGCATATATATAAATAGGTGATGAGCCAGCTGAGGGAATTGCCAGCCAGCGTACGAGGAAAGCTTATGCCCAACTGACGGCTGAAGAACTTATGCACCACAAGTCCGAAACCATGAAGAGCACCCCAGATAACGAACATCCAGGAAGAGCCATGCCATAAGCCTGCCACCAGCATGGTGAGGAAGTTGTTGAAATACATGCGCACCTTTCCCTTCCGGTTTCCACCCAGCGGAATATACACATAATCGCGGAACCAGAAGGAAAGCGAGATGTGCCAGCGATGCCAAAACTCGGTAACCGAGAGTGAGCGGTAAGGGAAATAGAAGTTGTCGGGTAGATAGAAACCCAGGATAGCTGCCACACCGATACTCATATCGCTGTATCCCGAGAAATCGAGGAAGATCTGGACAGGGTAGCCGAAGAGTGCTGCCAGATTCTCGAAACCCGAGAAGGTTTGCGGCGCATCAAACACCCAGTTGTTGAACTGTGCGATATAATCGCTCAGCATATTCTTCTTGACCAGTCCCAGCATGATGAGAAAGAGTCCCGTCCACAGCATTCTACTGGAAGTCTGTTCGTTTCGTTTCAGTCTGGGTATCAGATTGGCGGCACGGGTGATAGGACCCGCCATCAGCAGCGGAAAGAAGGTGAGATAGAAGCAATATTCCAGGAGCGTTACCTCCATGTCGAACTTACGCTTATAGGTATCTACCGCATAGCTGATAGCCTGGAAGGTATAGAACGAGATACCTACAGGCAGAGCGATAGACTGCAGGGAGAAGTTGGTGCTGAACATCTCGTTGACTACATCGCCAATGATGAAATTGGTATATTTGAAATAGCACAGCAGAGTCAGGTCTACAAGCACCACGAAGGTGAGCAGCGCCTTGCGCGCCTTCCCTTCATGCAGTCTCATTTCCTGGGTTACGGCATAATTGATGCAAGCCGTAAGCGGCAGCATCCACATCACCATTCCGTTCACCTTATAGGCAAAAAAAAGGCTGAAGCAGATGACATACATCATCATGGCTGTGCGCGAATAGCTCTTGAGCAGGGTATAAATGGCAAGAAAGAAGATGAAGAGCAGCGCAAACGGAATGCTGCCCATCATCAGCGGAGAATCTGCCTGATAAACAAACAGCCGCTCTATCCAATGCCACAAGGCACATATTTCGAATGTTGAATAATTCATTTGTCTGTTCTGAAGATATTATTTATTGAACTCTTTCTTATATGGAGTCTTTATGGGTTACATGCTTTACCGCTGGAACCGTCTTGTCAGCAGCAGCCGGAGACGTTTTTCCTGCAGTTGCAGGTTCCTTGGTTGCAGCAGAACTTTCTGGGGTTTCAGGCACAGTTTCCTCAACAGGCATAGAAAGAGAATCCTTCTTCACAGCCGTACTGTCAGCCCTGTGTTTTGTTCCAGGAGGCAAGATGGTAATCTGTCTGTATCTGCGGTCACGCTTATCCGGCATTTCCAATCGGAACGGATGCACACAATGACCGCTATTCATCCACTCTACAATCTTATCCATCCACATGGCAGATGAAACCATAGTCGGATGCCGGCCGTCTTTCTGGCGTTCGAAGGTAAGTTTGTAACTAGGATAATAGCCTCGTGGTCCCATCACCTCACGGAGGAGTTTGTTATATCCATTATCCTCACACCAGTTTGGCGGACCGATCCATATCGTCGGAATATTACCAATCTTGCTCAGGATGGCACGGATGCGTTTTTCACATCCCTTCATATCAGACGTATATAGTTCGTTACTGCCCAGACATACAAAGACATAGGTAGGTTTGATACGTTGGATATAATGCTGCAGGGTATCGGTAGCAGCCCAGTTTCTGGTGTCCGAACTCACCCAGGTAATACAGGTGAGCTTATGACCGTTCTTGTTGGCATAATCAGCCAGTCGCAGACCTAGATATTCCGACATCGAGTCGCCGAAGATCAGTACTCGCTGCGCCGCCGTATCCACGGGTTCCTTTATCATGCTGTCAGCCTTTTCCTCTTCAGCGAGTTCTGCCTCGCTTTTACCGGTGAGCGCATCCATTCCAATCTGTTTCAGCGGAATGTTTTCAGCCACTTGCTCTGGAATAAAGGCATAAGCCAGCAGTCCTCCAATGGCTACTGCCAGCAGGGCTATCATTTTCCAGGTTTCTTTCATTTTGTATCTTTAATGAGTTTTAGTTATTCTTTTTCTTATACATTCGCCCGACATTACAGCTGAAAGGGAGTGAGCACATTGAGCAACTTTCCGAAATCGGCCTTCGAGATGCGCCTTCCTCTCAAGCTGCGCACCTGCGGATAGTCTTCGAAATAGTTCTCCATCGTAGTATACCACTGATGAGAAACCACTTCCCTGACCGTCTTCAGTTGATTTTCGATGCGACGGGCAAAACTCGGATTCACTCTCGAGAGATAATGTCTTCCATCATTCATCTCGATGGCAAGCATCAGATAAATTTGCGGTCCCTTCTTCTCTTTCCTGCTTTTTACAGTTTCACTTACTTTCCAGCCCTTGGTGGATGTCGATACTCTGATATCCCAGCCATACTGGCTGTTGAGCTTATCCATCAGTCCCTTGAACACAATCCCGTGAGCCGAGGTATCTTTCAGTCCCGTATAACCGATGATGTAATGTATCATCTCGTGGAGCAAGACACTCTTTGCCTGCTTGTCGGTCATATCATAATAAGTAGACATGGAGAGCTTGAAATCGTAGAGCTTGGTGCGTCCCCATCTGGAGGCCCGCTTATAGGCAAGTTGCCCCAACCGAGTCTTGGCATGAGTAAGTCCGAGTTCAGGAACAGGCAGTTTTCCCCCGAAATATTCCTGGTCGAAACGCCTGAACCACTCCTCCATCCATTCTATTGTAACAATCATGTATGTATATTTATTCAATAATTATTCAGTTCTGTATATCAGATACTACAAAACGTTTGCAAAGATACAACTTTTTCTTTGTTTCTTTCAATATTTATCGAAAAATGAGTAACTTTGCACGCAAATTTACAACAAAAATGAACAAGACAGCACAGCATATCATAGATATTAAGAATGTGTCGAAAAGATTTGGCGAGAAAACAGCCCTCAACAACATCAATCTCTATGTGAGAAAGGGCGAATTTATGACCATTCTGGGTCCTTCGGGATGCGGAAAAACGACATTATTGAGACTTTTGGCAGGGTTTGAAACCGCCAGCGAAGGCATCATCACCATCGCCGGCAACGATATTACTAACCTTCCTCCTTACAAGCGAAATGTGAACACGGTATTCCAGAAATACGCTCTGTTCCCTCATCTCAACGTTTACGACAATATCGCCTTCGGTTTGAAGCTCAAGCACACACCGAAGGAAGAGATTTTGCCGAAGGTAAAACGTGCCCTGAAGATGGTAAACATGAGTGATTATGAATATCGTGATGTCAACTCGCTTTCGGGCGGTCAGCAGCAGCGTATCGCCATCGCCCGTGCCATTGTCAACGAACCTGAAGTTCTTCTCCTGGATGAACCGCTTGCAGCACTCGACCTCAAGATGCGTAAAGACATGCAGCTGGAATTGAAGCAGATGCACGAACGCCTGGGCATTACCTTCGTATACGTAACTCACGACCAGGAAGAAGCCCTCACCCTGAGCAATACCATCGTGGTGATGAGCGAGGGAGAGATACAGCAGATAGGTACACCTACCGATATCTACAACGAACCAGCCAATGCTTTCGTAGCCGACTTTATCGGCGAGAGCAATATTCTCTGCGGAACGATGGTCCACGACTGTCTGGTGAATGTGGCAGGTACTGAACTGCCTTGTGTAGACAAGGGCTTCGGCTGCAACCAGGAAGTGGATGTCGTGATACGTCCTGAAGATATAGAAGTTTCCACCGATACCACCCACGCCCAGTTTGTGGGCAAGATAACCTCTTCTATCTTCAAGGGAGTACACTACGAGATGCTGGCAGAAACCGAGAAGGGCAATGAATTTCTCATCCAGAACTACAAGCATTTCGAAGTAGGCCAGACGATAGGAATGAGCGTGATACCCGACAATATTCACATCATGAAGAAGGAGCGCATCACCAATACCTTCGATGCAAAGGTAAACGGCGACGGAACAATAGAATTCCTGGGATGCGAATACCAGATGGAGATTCCGGAAGAAATAAAGGACAAGATTCAGACCGATGAAAACGGAAACGAAACCATCCGGGTGAACGTGCCTTTCAACAAGATAGAACTCTTCGACAACGAGAGCGAAGGCACCTTTACAGGCAACATCAGCTTCATTCTCTACAAGGGCGACCACTATCATCTCACCATAGATACCGACTGGGGCGAGAAGCTCTATGTAGATACACAGGATGTATGGGATTTAGGCGATCATGTGGCTATCACCATTCCTCAGGAGAATATTTCGTTTGAATAAAAATTATTAATTCCTAATTATCAATTATAAATTGAACATTATCAAGTTTATCTCTTCGCGACAAAGCTGGTCGATACCTTACGCCATCTTTGCAGCGATATTTGTGGTACTGCCATTGCTTCTCATCGTAGTGTTCGCATTTACCGATGAGAACGGAGCCCTGACGCTCTACAACTTCCAGAAGTTCCTGGCACACCCCGAAGCCATCAACACCTTTGTGTATTCGATAGGCATCGCCATTCTCAACACCCTGCTCTGCATTCTGCTGGGCTATCCGGCCGCCTATATTCTGACACAAACCAGAATGAAGTATGCCAACACCATCGTCATGCTCTTCATTCTGCCGATGTGGGTAAACATCCTGGTGCGCACACTTGCCACCGTGGCCCTCTTCGATTTTGCCGACCTTCCGCTGGGTGAGGGCGCCCTCCTGTTCGGTATGGTCTACAACTTCATCCCATTCATGATTTACCCCATCTACAACACCCTGCAGAAGATGGACCGCAGCTATATCGAAGCAGCCGAAGACCTGGGAGCATCGCCTTGGCAGCAGTTCTTCAAGGTCATCCTGCCCCTCTCCATGCCGGGCGTAGCAAGTGGCATCCTGATGGTATTCATGCCAACCATCTCTACCTTCGCTATCTCCGAACTGCTGACGATGAACAACATCAAGCTCTTCGGTACCACCATCCAGGAGAACATCAACAATTCGATGTGGAACTACGGTGCAGCCCTCTCGCTCATCATGCTTTTCCTCATCGGCGCCTCCACCCTCATCGCAGGTGATGGCAGTAAACAGGAAGGAGGTATCAGATGATGCAGTCATTATTCAGTAAGGATATGATGAAGAAAGTATTCTGTCAGGGCTATCTCTGGTTGCTCCTGCTGCTACTCTACTCCCCTATCTTCATCATCATTATCTTCTCGTTTACAGAAGCGAAGGTGATGGGCAACTGGACGGGTTTCTCGCTACAGCTCTACAAGAATCTCTTTGCCGAAGGTACACACCATTCGCTCACAGCGGCACTGGTCAATACCGTAACCATCGCCCTGATTACCGCAACCGTATCCACGCTCTTCGGAACCCTGACAGCCATCAGCATCTACAACCTGCGCAACCGCTATGCACGTAATGCCATACAGTTTGTCAACAATATTCCGATACTAAACGGCGACATCATCATCGGTATCTCGCTCTTCCTGCTCTTCATCACGCTGGGCATTCCGCAGGGGTATACTACCGTAGTACTCTCGCATATCACCTTCTGTCTGCCATACGTTATCCTGAGTGTGATGCCAAGACTGAAGCAGATGAATCCGAACCTCTATGAGGCGGCACTCGATCTGGGCGCCTCTCCGATGCAGGCACTTCGCAAGGTCATCATCCCAGAGATATTGCCGGGTATGATTTCCGGTTTCATGCTTGCCATCACGATGAGTATCGATGACTTCGCCGTCACCATCTTCACGATAGGTAACGAAGGTCTGGAAACCCTCTCCACATTCATCTATGCCGATGCAAGAAAGGGAGGACTAACTCCAGAACTTCGTCCGCTGAGTACCATCATCTTCGTACTGGTACTGGTGATGCTGATTATCATCAACAAACGTTCTGAGAAAAATAAGAAGAAATGAGAATGAAGAACAAGATATTATTAGGAGTTAGTGGAGTAAAAGGAGTTAAGACCATCGTCTTTCTCTTTCTTAGCCTGCTGATGATTCTGCCGCTCTCTTCCTGTTACAACAAAGAGAACCGCGAGGAGATTCTGAAGGTTTACAACTGGGCTGATTATATAGATGAAGACGTTCTTGCCAACTTCCCGAAATGGTATGAACAGCAGACCGGCAAGAAGATCCGAGTTATCTACCAGACCTTCGACATCAATGAGGTGATGCTTACCAAGATAGAGCGAGGTCATGAAGACTACGACGTGGTATGCCCGTCAGAATATATCATCGAGCGCATGCTCCGCAAAGACCTTCTCCTGCCTATCGACACCGCCTTCGGCAAGACGCCCAACTATATCAGCAACGTATCACCATACATTGTTGAGCAGATAGATGCCACCTCCAACAATGGCCGCATCGCCCACCATTATGCCGTGCCTTACATGTGGGGAACCTGTGGCATCCTATATAATAAGGTGCACGTACCTATAAATGATGCACAGACCTGGGGAACTTTATGGAACAGAAAATATCAGGGCAAACTCCTGATGAAGGATTCCTACCGCGACTCCTATGGCACCGCCCTCATCTGGGCACACCGCAAAGACCTGGAAGCAGGCAAGGTGACCATACCACAGCTGATGAACGACTATTCACCCGCTGCCGTAGCCACAGTAGAGAAAGAGCTGAAAGCTCTGAAGCCAAACATTGAAGGATGGGAAGCCGACTTCGGCAAGGAGACCATGACCAAAGGCAAAGCCTATCTCAACATGACCTGGAGCGGTGATGCCGTCTGGGCTATTGAAGAAGCCGGGAAAGTGGGTGTAGAACTGGGATATGAGGTACCGAAAGAAGGAAGCAATGTATGGTTCGACGGTTGGGTAATCCCTAAATATTCCCGCAATCCGAAGGCTGCCGCCTATTTCATCAACTATCTCTGTCAGGAAGACGTGGCACTCGCTAATATGGAGACTACAGGATATGTGAGCAGCGTGGCAGGCAAGAAAGTATTAGAAGCTATGAGCGATACTGAGGCTTATCCCCAACCTGTAAATCTGGCCTACTTCTTTGGCGAGGAAGGCAGGAATGCCCATCTCAACCCTATCATGTATCCAGACAGCAGCATAGTAGCCCGATGCGCCATGATTCATGATGCCGGCGATCATACTCCCGAGGTATTGGATATGTGGTCGAAGGTGAAGGGCGACAATCTGGGCGGCGGCATCGTTATCTTCCTGCTGGCCGTAGTCCTTGCCCTCACGGTATTCGTTGCCATCAAGAAATATGAGCATTACAAGCACAGAAGGCTGTCAAGAAAACACCGCAGAAGACATGTGGTAAAGGTAAAAGGGTAAAAAAGTAAAAGGGGGAAGAGAGGGGAAAAACCTATTTTATAGGGGAAAATGAACATTTTTTGAAGGAAAAGAGAAAAAAGTGCCGAAAAAATTTGGTAATATCAAATAAAAGCATTACCTTTGCACTCGCTTTTGAGATATAAAGCTTTTGGGTAGTTACCAGAGTGGCCAAATGGGGCAGACTGTAAATCTGCTGGCTATGCCTTCGGTGGTTCGAATCCATCACTACCCACTTTTCCCAAAAAATAACTCAAAAATTTAAGAGTCCGACTTTCGAGAGAGAGAGAGCCGGACTTTTTCTTTTCATATAAATCCTGAACAAAAGAAGAAGAGTAATATTACTCTCCTTCTACCTGCGTCTTTGGCCAGTTCACGAGATAGAGCATCTCTGTGGCTCGTGTAAATGCAGTATAGAGCCAGTGGATATAATCGGGAGTAAGCATTTCATCCGTCATATAGCCCTGGTCTACATAGACATGCGACCACTGTCCACCCTGCGCTTTATGACAGGTAACGGCATAGGCAAACTTCACTTGCAGAGCATTGAAATACGGGTCTTGCCGAATTGCCTTCATACGGTCTGCCTTCAGTGGTATGTCCTGATAATCTTCCTCTATCTTATGGAAAAGCTGTTCCTGCTGATCATGGGTCAAAGCAGAAGCCTCACTCGTCAAGGTATCCAGCAATACCGTAGCCTCCAGTTCATAATTATCATAATCGGGAAATTTCAACAGAAGGATGGCAAAATGAAAGCCGTAGAGGTCGATGCGACGGCTCACCTTCATCACCTTCGCCCTATCGCCATTAGCCAGGAAAGCAGGAATCTCATGACTTGGAACTTCGTTACTTTGAACTGTATGATTAGCTAAAGTATTAAATTTTTCACTCTTCACTTTTCGTTCTTCACTTAATTGCCTTTCCTTTATCTTCTTTCTTTCTTCCTCCATCCAATAATAATTGTTTTTCACAATCATCAGCATGTCGCCACTCTCGAGTTCCTCTTCCCTATCAAGCACCATGTTGCGGATGCCCTGGTTGAAGATGTTGGCGCGCTTGTTGCTACGAGTCACAACAATGGTATCGTCCAGTCCTACATGATGATAACTGTCGCCAAGAGCCTCGATGAGTTCTGCACCCGGCATCTCCCTGATATCCGAGAAACCGGAGAAACGGATTTTAGGCAGTTGGGTAATGTCATCGTGGGTAATCATCTGACGGATGCGGGTAGCATTAAAGAGAATACCCGACTGCTGACTCTGGCGGACTACCTCGTTCAAATCGCACTCATAAACCGACAGTCCATATCCCTGGAGCATCGCAGCAGAAAGGGCTGGTGATTCTTCCTCACCAACAGGAGGCAACTGTGCCTTATCGCCAATCAGCAAGAGGCGGTCGTTACGTTCCTGATACACAAAATGAATCAGATCATCTAGCAGACAACCGCTGCCAAAGGTGGTTCCGCCCAATCCCAGATTGGCAATCATCGAAGCCTCATCCACCATAAAAAGCGTATCAGTATAGAGATTATCATTGAGATTGAACTGTCCATCCACTCCGGCAAACGCCTTTTCGCGATAGATGCGGCGATGAATGGTATAGGCAGGCATCCCGCTGTTCAGAGAGAAAACCTTAGCCGCCCTACCCGTAGGAGCAAGGAGCATCACCTTCTGGCGAACAGCACGGAGCGTACGGACGATAGCACCCGAGAGCGACGTCTTACCGGTACCCGCACTACCCCGGAGAATCATCACAGCATGAGGATTACTATCCGTCATAAACTGCACGAAAACATCGAGCGCCTGAGCCTGTTCTGAGGTTGGCGGAAAGCCAAATTGCTGTAATATCTGATATTTTAACTCTTCAATGTTCATATTTCGAAAACTTTTAGTATCTTTGCAGAAAATTTACTGCACATATTTGCTGTGCAAAAGTAATAATACTTTTTGAAATGAGAAAAAGAATAAAGAATAATTATATTTTGGGAGCATGCGTCATCATCATGATGCTACTCTGTATTCTGAGTGTAAGCCAGCCCATCCGCTTCCAGAAGGCCATGGCTAGCAGAGAAGCAGAGGTGAAGGAGAAACTGATGCAGATACGTCAGGCTGAAGAGAAATACAAGGCGAAACACGGCGTATATACAGGAGATTTTCCGACACTGGTAAAAGGCAAGTACTTACAGGAAGATGCTCAATACATTCCCTATGCCGACGGTAAGAAGTTTACACTTGCTGCCACGGTTATCGTAGGAAAAAGCGGTAAGCAGATTCCGGTGATGGAATGTGGGGCCGGTTATGAAACCTTCCTCGACGGACTTGATGAAGGTTCCATCCAGCAGAAGATAGAGGAGGCCAACTATGCCGGCAACTATCCCGGACTCAAGATAGGCGATTTAACGACAGATAATAACAACGCAGGTAATTGGTAACAGATATGCAAATAAAAGGTAACAACATTCAGCAAGCACGACTCACCATCCGCGTGAGCAGAAACACCCTCAGTTTTTCGGTAGTTGATCGTGAAGCTGAGCATCAGCTCATCTATGAACCTTATACTGTAAAGAGTGGTGTTTCGATGGCAGCCAACTTGCGTCAGGCTTTCAAGGAGAGTACTCTCCTGCAGCGGGGATACCAGAAGGTACGCGTATATCTCGATTCGCCTATCCTGCTGGTTCCTATCGAAGAATTTCATGAAGAGGATATCGATGTGCTCTATCAGCATGCCTTCAACAGCCATAACAGCGATGCCATTCTCTACAGAGTGCAGCCGGAACTGAATGCGGTAGCGGTATTCCCTATCAACAAGGATTTGAAGATGGTGGTAGAAGACAACTTTAAGGATGTTCGCTTCACACCTATCATGCAACCGATGTGGCACTATCTGCATCATCGCAGTTTCACCGGCATTCACCGCAAGCTCTATGTTTATTTCCACGACAAGAAGCTGGACGTTTTCGGTTTCGAGAAGAACCGTTTCAAATTCTTCAACTCGTTCAATGCCGAGCATGCCAAGGATGCCCTCTATTTCATTCTCTATGTATGGAAGCAGTTAGGATTCAACCAGATGCAGGATGAGTTGCATGTATCAGGCAATGTTCCGGACAAGGACTGGTTCCTCTACAACACGAAACTCTACATCAAGAAGACCTTCATTCTGAACCCTGCCGCCGAATTCAACCGTGCGTCCATCACAGAGATTAAAGGTCTGCCATTCGATTTGATGGCACTGTACCTAAGTAAGTAAGACAAGAGTTGATAGTTAAAAGTTGATAGTTAAGAATTCAACAGAATAGCTTATCATAAAGTTCAATGTTCAACATTCAAAGTTCAAAGTAAATATGAGAATCATAACAGGACAATATAAGGGACGCCATTTCGACATTCCACGTTCGTTTAAGGCGCGTCCGACAACAGATTTTGCAAAGGAGAACATCTTTAATGTTCTGCAGGGATATATTGATTTCGAAGATACCTCTGCCCTCGACCTTTTTGCCGGTACGGGCAGCATTTCGCTCGAACTGGTATCACGAGGCTGCAGCCGGGTAGTCAGCGTAGAGGCCGACCGCGATCATGCCAACTTCATACGCCAATGTTTTCAGAAGTTAGGCGAAGACAAGGATATTCTGATTCGTGGTGATGTATTCCGTTTTCTGAAGACCTGCAAGCAGAAGTTTGACTTTATCTTTGCCGATCCTCCATACGCTCTGAAGGAGTTGCCGCAGATTCCAGACCTCGTTCTGAATGGCGACTATCTCAACGAAGGAGGCATCTTCGTCTTTGAGCATGGCAAAGACTATGATTTCTCCGAGCATCCACGATTCCTGGAACACAGAAGTTACGGAAGCGTAAACTTCTCAATATTCAGATAGAAAAAATCCCCGTTTGCACCAGACAAGATGCAAACGGGGATTTATTCGTTACAGCAGCGGCGAGAGCAATCTTACCGTACTCTCGAAAAGACGCTGCAGGAACGGACGTTTTACGAAATAAGATACATCATCTACCAGGATACTCTTCGCCTCATCCCGCAGATAAACAGCCTTCACGCGCTGTGCCATCCCCTCATCAAAGAAGAACGCATTCGCTTCGAAATTATTCTCAAAACTTCGGAAATCGATATTCGTACTGCCTATCGTACAGAGATTATCATCACTCACCAGCAATTTACTATGATTAAAGCCTGCAGTATAGAGATAAACCTTTACGCCAGCCTCTATCGCCTCCATCACATACGAACGTGATGCCCACTCTACCAGTTTGGCATCAGCATGACGGGGCAACATCAGACGGATATCCACACCCGCCAGAGCTGCTGTTCTCATGGCAAACAATACAGGTTCGGTTGGCAAGAAATAAGGCGTTTCCATATACACATACTTCCGGGCCTGAAGCAGGATGCGGACATAGCCCTGCATGATATCAGGCCAAGGACTGATAGGACTGCCCGTAACTATCTGTACGAGACAATTGTTGTCGATATGCGCACTGACCGGCGGATAATACTGGCGACTGGTAACCAATGTACGGTCTACGAAATACCAGTCTACCAGAAAGGCTCTCTGAATGGCGTAAACGCCACCGCCCTCAATACGGAGATGCGTATCGCGCCAAGCCTGTTTCTTATCACCCTTCACATAGCGCAGAGCTATATTCATGCCACCGATAAAGCCCACTTTACCATCTATGACACAGAGTTTGCGGTGGTTACGATAGTTTACCTTACTCGTAAAAGCCGGAAAGCGGACTGGCATGAACGAATGTACATCAATGCCTGCATCACGCATACGTTCAAAGAATTCATCCTTCACCTTCCAGCAGCCTACATCATCATAAATCAGTCGCACCTCTACTCCCTGCTCCGCCTTATCAATCAAGGCATCAGCTATCAGATATCCCAAGGCATCGGCTTCAAAGATATAGGTATCGAAATGAATATGATGCTTTGCCTGTCCTATATTATATAATAAGGTGAGGAAGAAATCATAGCCATCAGTATAAATATCCACCTGATTATCTTTAAAAGGCAGCGCCCAACTCTGGTTGGCAAAGAGATTCATCAACGGTTTATTACTGTCTGGCAGGTGAAGATTCTCCTGCTCAACGAACTCGAGCATGGAGCGCTTGGTGAGCTGGTCCATACTGCGGTCGCTGATAAGCCGTTCCTTGCGGGTATTCTGTCCGAAGAAAAAATAGAAGATAATACCCACAAAGGGGATGAAGAAGAAGACCAATATCCATGCCATCGTCTTGGCAGGCTGACGATTGTCCATCAAGACGGTGATGATAGCCGGAACGGTTATCACGACATAAAGCAACAGATATATCCAGTGAAAATAAATCATATAGCATTTCTTCTTTTAAATCTCTAATACTTCATTACAGAGTTCCTCCCCACAGAACAGGAGTTCCGGTTAATTGAAGATATTGTTTGCCTGACTCGCCAGAAGCGTGTTCATCTGCTTGAGTTTCATAAACTCCTGCAGCAGTTCACGATTGGTCGGATTCCTGGCAAACTCCTGCTGTACCTCAATAATACGCTGAGCAATATAATGAGTGCGGAAACTCAAGATGTCTTTAAAGACAAACTGACGGAGCTTATCGGCGCTCATCTTCATCTGCAGACTAGCCGTAGATACCTCCTGGTCACCTGTAGGCAAACCTGCCAACCTGCTGATTTCCGGATTCGGATGATTGGCAAAATAAGTTTCGGCGACAAAATCATCTTCTTTTTCGAGATGTTCCACAGCCTCCTGCATAATCTGATTATATAAATCATTATGAAACTTAAAGCCATCTCCACCCAAATCAAGACTGATATACTGGGCCACAGCTACCTCCACATCATTTCCGTCTACATCCTGTACCGTGATGAGCTGGTCGCCATGATGAATAATCAACTGTACCAGAAGTCCTTCTACTTCCAGCAGTTTATCCAGTGGGGTAACCGCTCTCATCACCGATTGCACCTGCTGCGCTGCCGCTACAGGCGAATCTTTCAATCCCGCTGCACGTCGCTCTGCCTTTATCTGCTCACTCATACCGTTGCGCACAAAATTGTTCAAGGCATTTACGATAATTGCCTCGTTCACGCCCAAACGGTGAGAACAGTCAGTGATATAAGAAGCGCGCGTTATCTGATTCTTGATTTTCGAGATGCTCTCTACAATCGAATTGATAGCCTGACTTCGCTTTACAGGGTCTGTCACGCCGCGTAGCAGAATATCGGTCTTAAACTGTATGAAGTCGGTCTGATTCTCCTGAATATATCTTCTGAATTCCTCTGCCGAATGACTGCGGGCGAAACTGTCAGGGTCATTGCCGTCAGGGAGGAAGAGAACCTTTACGTTCATCTCTTCTTCAAGCAACATATCGGTACCTCTCAGCGCAGCATGAATACCCGCATTATCGCCGTCATAGAGAAGAACGATATTACTGGTAAAGCGGTGCAGCAATCTAATCTGATGCACGCTCAGTGCCGTACCCGAGTTGGCCACTACATTTTCGATGCCACACTGATGCATCGAGATAACATCGGTGTATCCTTCCACCATAAAGACACAATCCTCCTTGGCTATCGCCTTCTTGGCCTGATAGAGTCCATAGAGTTCGCGCTCCTTATGATAGATAACGCTATCAGGCGAGTTGACATATTTCTGGCTGATGCCCTTGGTTCTGCTGTCAAGAACTCGTCCGCCAAAAGCTACCACCTTGCCGCTCACGCTGAACCAGGGGAAGATGGCTCTGCCCGAGAAACGGTCAAGAACTTTATCCTCACCCGACTTATTGCCGGCTTCGTCCTTATCCACCTTGAAGCAGAGTCCCGTATCAACCAGATATTTCGGATTATAACCAGCCGCCTTAGCCGCCTCAGCAAGAGCAGTACGCTTAGGGAGCGCAAAACCCAACTGGAATTTTCTGATGATATCATCCCTGAAACCTCTTCCTCGGAAATAAGCCATACCGATAGCGATACCATCCACATCATGCAAGAGAATATCCTGGAAATATTTCGCCGCCCAATCGTTGACGATAAACATGGATTCTCTTTCGCTCTCGCGCTGTTTTTCTTCGTTGGTCAGTTCACGCTCCTGAATTTCTATTTTATATTTCTTGGCGAGCCAGCGAAGAGCATCGGGATAGGTCATCTGTTCCAGTTCCATCAGAAAGTTGATTGCATTGCCTCCCTTTCCGCAGGTAAAGCAATGACAGATACCTCTTGTTGGAGATACAGAGAAAGATGGATTGGAATCGTTATGAAAAGGACACAAGCCGACATAATTGATGCCACGCTTCTTGAGCGTAACAAATTCAGATACCACCTCTTCTATCTTGGTGGCATCCATAATTTTTGCTATCGTCGGTCTGTCTATCATTATATATATTCTTTTTTCTGTTTTTACTATGCAAAATTACTATTTTTCTTTGAAAACACAAAGAGAAACGGACAGAAAAGTAAAAATGAAACATATTAAAAACTAAAGGTTACATAAAATAAGGTACATTCGGATAGTTTTGGCTACCTTTGCAACCGGCAAAAACACATTGCTGACAATCGGAAAATAACAACAAAATAAATAAACATGAAACTAAACAACATCAAGCAAACATTCCTGGCTGGCGCTGCCCTGCTCTCAACTATCAGCATGAGCGCAGCCGACAGATTTGTGAATTTCAAGCAAGGAGACTTGCTGCTGAATGCCAATAACCGGGTAGAAATCTACATGGACACCAACGACTGCAAAGGAGTGAACTATGCTGCTCATGCCCTACTGAAAGATATCAAAAGTGTGAGTGGAGCCACAGCCACCCTCACTTCGGATGCCGGTTTTCTGAAAAAAGCCGACACAGCCCGACCAGCTATCCTCGTAGGCACCATCGGCCATTCTGCAGCCATCGACCAACTGGTGAAACAGAAGCGCATCAACGGAAACCTACTGAAGGGCAAACGTGAAAAGTTTATCATCACGCTCATAGATGGTCAGCTCGTCATCGCAGGCAGCGACCGCCGAGGCACCATCTACGGCATCTACGAACTCTCGCAGCAGATGGGCGTATCGCCTTGGTATGACTGGGCAGACGTGCCTGTAGAGCACCACGATTCCATTTTCGTAAACAAGGGTATCTATACAGATGGCGAACCAGCCGTACGTTATCGCGGCATCTTCCTCAACGACGAGGCGCCTTGCCTAACGTCATGGGTAAAGAACACCTACGGCACCGGATATGGCGACCACCGTTTCTATCAGCGCGTCTTCGAACTGGTATTGCGACTGAGAGGTAACATGATGTGGCCTGCCATGTGGGGCTGGGCTTTCTACGCAGATGACCCGGAGAACGAGAAGACGGCAGATGAGATGGGCGTAGTGATGAGTACTTCCCATCATGAGCCGATGGCCCGCAACCACCAGGAATACGCCCGCAACCGAAAGGGATGGGGACCATGGAACTATCAGAAGAACAAGACAAACCTGCAGAAGTTCTTCCGTGAAGGCATTGAGCGAATGAAGGGAACTGAACAGATTGTAACCATCGGAATGCGCGGCGACGGCGATGAAGCGATGAGTGAAGAGGCAGATACGAAACTGATGACCAACATCATCAACGACCAGCGTAAGATTATCGCTGACGTAACCGGCAAAAAGGCTAGCGAAACCCCACAGGTTTGGGCACTATATAAAGAGGTATTAGATTACTACGACAAGGGCATGAAGGTGCCTGATGACGTAACCCTCCTGCTCTGCGATGACAACTGGGGTAACGTGCGCCGTGTGCCGAATGCCAAGGAACGCAAGCACAAAGGCGGTTGGGGCTTATACTATCACGTAGATTACGTAGGTGCTCCAAGAAACTCAAAGATGCTCAACGTTACTCCTGTGCAGAATCCTTGGGAGCAGTTGACGCTTGCTTACGAGAATGGCATCGACCGTCTCTGGATTCTCAATGTGGGCGACCTCAAGCCGATGGAATATCCTATCAGCCAGTTTATGGACATGGCTTGGAATCCACGTAAATACGATGTAAACAACATCACCCGCCATACCCGCGACTGGTGCGCACAGCAGTTTGGTGAATCGCAGGCCGATGAAGCAGCCCGCATTCTGAACCTCATCTGCAAGTACAACGGCCGCTGCACCCCAGAGATGCTCGACAAGAACACCTACAGTCTGGAAAACGGAGAATGGCAGGAGGTAGTAAACCAGTATCTGCAGCTCGAAGCCGATGCGCTGCGCCAGTACAACAGTCTGCCGGCATCCTATCACGATGCCTATCGCCAGATCATCCTCTTCCCTATCGAGATGATGAGCAATCTGCACCAGATGTACTTTGCCCAGGCACAGAACCACGCCCTCTACAAGCAGGGCAATCCGAAGGCGAATGTATGGGCTGATGAATGCGAACGCCTCTTCAAGCGCGATTCCCTCATCTGCGACTATTACAACCATAAGATGGCTGGCGGCAAGTGGAACGGAATGATGACCCAGAAGCATATCGGCTATAAGAGTTGGAATGATGATTTCGAGAAGGATACCTGTCCGGAACTCTTCCGGGTAACCTCCAAGGATGGAGTGATTATCAGCGAAAACAACGGCGTGGTAGAAATCGAAGCTCCTTACTATAGCAGCAAGACAGATGCTGCCGAGGCAAAATGGACAGAGATTCCATTCATGGGCAAAAGTGTAGCCGGTGTCACCCTGATGCCATACACCAAAAGCGTAAAAGGAGCCAGCCTCACCTACAGGTTCAAGATGAACGCTCTGGCACGCCAAGGCGCATCATCTGCTACTGACAGCAAGAAGGTACGCATACATATTATCACCAAATCTACCCTTGATTATCAGAACAAGGGCGGCATGACTTATGGCGTAAGCGTAGATGGAGCCGAGCCGGTCGTCGTCAACTTAAATCATAATCTGAACGAGAAGCCGGAGAATATCTACAACATCTACTATCCTACGGTAGCCTCCCGCATCATCGACAAGGTGATAGAAATAGAACTGCCCGTTACAGGCGATGGCATCCATACCCTTACTCTCACGCCAAACGATCCTGCCATCATTTTCGAGAAGATTGTGATAGATGGAAGAGAAGGTAAACAGAGAGTCAAGGTGATATAATCTGCCGGATAAAAGCATTAATATAATATAAATCTCCCAACATTTCAGATAGAAAAGTTGGGAGATTTCATTTTTTCTCGTACCTTTGCAGTATATGTTAAATTAATACTGAAATTATGTTTAGTGGAATCGTAGAAGAAATGGCTACCGTCGTAGCTATCAGACATGATAAGGAGAACATCGACTTTACGTTGAAGTGCTCTTTCGTTGATGAACTCGGCATCGATCAGAGCGTGGCTCATAATGGTGTGTGCCTCACCGTAGTGGAAATAAAAGATGGCACGTATATCGTTACCGCCATGAAGGAAACCCTGGACCGCAGCAACCTGGGACTGCTCAAGGTGGGCGACAAGGTGAACGTGGAGCGCTCTATGGTGATGAACGGCCGTCTGGATGGTCATATCGTACAGGGACACGTGGACGAGACTGCCAAATGTATCGCAATGAAAGACGCTGATGGCTCTACTTATTTTACTTTCGAATATGAGCTCAATAAGGAAATGGCAAGAAAAGGCTATTTCACGGTGGACAAGGGCAGCGTTACCGTTAACGGCGTTTCGCTCACCGTCTGTGATCCTACAGACAACACATTTACCGTTGCCATCATTCCTTATACCAGAGAGAATACCAACTTCTGCGACATCAAAGTGGGAACGGTAGTGAATATCGAATTCGACATTCTGGGCAAATATATCGCTCGACTCAAGAGCTTTGAATAAGCCAGCAAAGTTAAGTACGGACGTTCTAAAAAACTTGCACATTTCTTGCGTTTTGCGCACAAAGCAAGACTAAATGGACATTTTTTTAATAAAATATTTGCGTAAGCCATAAAAAAGTGTTACTTTTGCCCCTGTGTTTTGTCCCAAATTGAACATTGGACAGTAACTTATTAGACGATAGCAAGTCTGACAATCGCACTAGACGACGTACAACTTGAGTACTGAGCACTAACAAACTTAGGAAATTATAACAATAACCATTTTTAAAAATATGAGTTTAAAAATCGTAGTACTTGCCAAGCAAGTACCTGACACAAGAAATGTGGGTAAGGATGCGATGACCGCCGAAGGCACAGTAAATCGCGCTGCCCTTCCTGCAATCTTCAATCCTGAAGATTTGAACGCATTGGAGCAGGCTCTCCGATTGAAAGAGCAGAATCCAGGTTCTACAGTTGGTATTTTGACTATGGGTCCTCCACGTGCTGGCGAAATCATCCGCCAGGGTCTTTATCGTGGTGCTGATACGGGTTGGTTGCTTACCGACCGTCTCTTTGCCGGTGCTGACACATTGGCTACTTCCTATGCCCTTGCTACTGGTATCCAGAAGATTGGTGACGTTGACATCGTGATCGGTGGTCGCCAGGCTATCGATGGTGATACAGCTCAGGTAGGTCCGCAGGTGGCTCAGAAGTTGGGATTGAACCAGGTAACCTACGCAGAGGAAATCCTCAAGGTAGAGGATGGCAAGGCTACTATACGCCGCCTCATTGATGGTGGTGTGGAGACTGTTGAGGCTCCATTGCCATTGGTTATCACCGTAAACGGAAGTGCTGCTCCATGTCGCCCATGCAACGTGAAGCTCGTAATGAAATATAAATACGCTACCTGCCCTATGGAGCGCAAGGGTGATGAGCCTTGGGCCAACCTCTATGAAGAGCGCCCTTACCTCACTCTGAACCAGTGGAGTGTTGCCGATGTTGACGGCGACCCTGCACAGTGCGGTTTGAGCGGTTCACCTACCAAGGTGAAGGCCGTGAAGAACATCGTGTTCCAGGCTAAGGAAAGCAAGACCTTGACCAGCAGCGATGAAGACATCGACGGACTGATGAAGGAATTGTTGAACGAAAGTATTATCGGATAATTTTGAAAAAACAATGAACAACGTATTTGTATATTGCGAGGTAGAAGGCACAACCGTTGCCGAGGTATCTCAGGAATTGCTCACCAAGGGTCGTAAGCTCGCTAACCAGCAGGGCGTGGAGCTCCATGCCATCGTGGCTGGTACCGGCATCAAGGGTCAGGTAGAGGATCAGATTCTCCCTTATGGTGTAGATAAATTATTTGTTTTCGATGCTGAGGGATTGTTCCCATATACTTCAGCTCCTCATACAGACATTCTCGTCAACCTCTTCAAGGAGGAGAAGCCTCAGATAGCATTGATGGGTGCTACCGTTATCGGTCGCGACCTCGGTCCTCGTGTTTCTTCTTCATTGACCAGCGGTCTTACCGCCGACTGTACAGAACTTGAAATCGGTGATTACGACGATAAGAAGAGCGGCAAGCACTATGAGGGTCTGCTCTATCAGATTCGTCCTGCCTTCGGTGGTAACATCGTAGCTACTATCGTAAACCCAGACCACCGTCCACAGATGGCTACAGTCCGCTCTGGCGTGATGCAGAAGAGCATCTACGAGGGTGAGTGCAAGAAGGAAGTAGTTTACCCTGAGGTAAGCAAGTATGTTCCTGCTGAGGACTTCGTAGTAAAGGTACTCGACCACCACGTAGAGGCTGCCAAGCACAACCTGAAGGGTTCTGCCATCGTCGTAGCCGGCGGTTATGGCGTAGGAAGCAAAGAAGGCTTCGACCAGCTCTTCGAATTGGCTCATCTCCTCCATGGTGAGGTAGGTGCTTCCCGTGCTGCAGTAGATGCAGGTTGGGTAGATCACGACCGTCAGATTGGTCAGACTGGTGTTACCGTTCATCCTAAGGTATATATCGCTTGCGGAATCTCTGGTCAGATTCAGCACATCGCAGGTATGCAGGATTCAGGCATCATCATCTCTGTAAACAACGATCCTGATGCTCCAATCAACAAGATTGCCGATTACGTTATCAACGGCAATGTTGAGGATGTGGTTCCTAAGCTCATCAAGTACTACAAGCAGAATTCTAAGTAATCTGCATTACACATTATTTAAATAAGAAAAGCAAAATGGCTAATTATTATACAGACCATCCTGAGATAGAGTTCCACTTGAATCATCCGCTTATGAAGCGTGTTGTGGACTTGAAGGAAAGAAATTATGTAGAAAAAGACCAATTTGAAGATGCTCCTGTCAACTACGAGGATGCCATCGAGAACTACAAGCGATTGCTGGATATTACCGGCGATGTAGCTGCTAACATCATCGAACCAAACTCTGAGGATGTTGACCTCGAAGGTCCACACTTGGAGAATGGCCGCATGATCTATGCCAGCAAGACATTCGAGAACCTCGATGCTACCCGCAAGGCTGGCCTCTGGGGCTTGTCCATGCCTCGTCGTTACGGCGGCTTGAACCTGCCTAACGCCATCTTCTCTATGGCTTCTGAAATCATTGCTGCTGCCGATGCCGGTTTCCAGAACATCTGGTCGCTTCAGAGCTGTATCGATACACTCTATGAGTTCGGTTCTGAGGAGCAGCGCCAGAAGTACATTCCTCGCATCTGCGCAGGCGAGACCATGAGTATGGACTTGACAGAGCCTGATGCAGGTTCTGACTTGCAGCGCGTAATGCTGAAGGCTACACAGGATGAGGACGGCACATGGCGTCTGAACGGTGTGAAGCGTTTCATCACCAATGGTGACTCAGACATCCACCTGGTTCTGGCTCGTTCTGAAGAAGGCACCAAGGATGGTCGTGGTCTTTCTATGTTCATCTACGACAAGCGTGATGGTGGCGTAACTGTTCGTCACATCGAGCACAAGTTGGGTATTCATGGTTCTCCTACCTGCGAGTTGGTTTACAAGAATGCCAAGGCAGAGCTTTGCGGTAACACCCGTCTCGGATTGATTAAGTACGTAATGGCTTTGATGAACGGTGCCCGTCTGGGTATCGCAGCTCAGAGTGTAGGTGTTGAGCAGGAGGCTTACAACGAGGGCCTGGCTTATGCCAAGGAGCGTGCTCAGTTTGGAGAGAAGATCATCAACTTCCCAGCTGTATACGACATGCTTTCAAGAATGAAGGCTAAGTTGGATGCAGGCCGTTCACTCCTCTACTGCTGCGCTCGCTACGTAGATATCTACAAGGCTTTGGAAGACATCGCCCGCGACACTAAGCTCACTCCAGAGGAGCGTCAGGAGATGAAAAAATACACCCGCTTGGCTGATGCATTTACTCCATTGGCTAAGGGTATGAACTCAGAGTATGCCAACCAGAATGCATACGATGCCATCAGCATTCACGGTGGTTCTGGTTTCATCATGGAGTACAAGTGCCAGCGCCTGTTCCGTGATGCCCGCATCTTCTCTATCTACGAGGGAACCACCCAGCTTCAGGTAGTAGCAGCTATCCGCTACATCACCAACGGCACTTATCTCAGCATCATCAAGGAGATGTTGGAGAATGAGGTATCAGATGACTTGAAGCCATTGAAGGAGCGTGTAGCTAAACTCGTAGAACTTTACGAGGCAGCCATCAACAAGGTGAAGGAAGCAAACGATCAGGCAGTTCACGACTTCCTGGCTCGCCGTCTCTACAACATGACTGGCGACATCGTAATGTCTCTTCTCATCCTCGACGATGCTACCAAGGCACCAGAGATGTTCCAGAAGAGTGCCAATGTTTATGTTCGCATGGCAGAGGAGGAAGTTCTCGGTCATTCAGCATACATCCAGAACTTCAAGGCAGAAGACTTGGAGAGCTTCAAGGCATAAGATTATCATTACAAATATTATATAAAAAGTCCGTGGGAATTTGCTTTCCTACGGACTTTTTCATTTTATTTTTTCTTCTTTGTATTACTTCGAGTCATTGTTGGGTCTGCCACAAATTTTTGCTGCGGATGTCTTACCGTAAACTTATTCGCTTCATGGTTCGACCTAAAAGTTGGTGTATAGTCGTACAACTAAAGAGGGTATAGTCGTACAACTAAAGAGGGGTGCCACTAGGCTCAGCAGACCTTCCGACTGCAGTCGGAATCTTCTAGAAACAGGCTTCGTATACTTAATATATTAGTTCATTGAATCTGATTAAACGCCTTTCGTTACTTACCCAGTCGTCTCGGTGCGTTTATTCAGTCATATTAGGCTTTAGCAGTAAACAATAATCTCTTTTTATAATCACAGCCATTCCCGAAAAGTGAAACAAATAACCAAAATCGGAAATAGGGATTTTCCCTTCTACTTTAGGGAATCCTTCTCTTTTTATTTCAAAAGAAAGCTGTACTTTTGCAACCATAAAACAATATAATAACTTATAAAAACAGTTTAGCTTATGAAAAGGAATGATTGGATGGCGCTCATCGCCACAACCATATTGATGTTTGCCGTATGCCTCTCGGCTTCGGCTAAAGGAAAAAGAAACGTAGAGCGCGGAATGACCAAGCAGGAAGTAATAGCCATTCTTGGAGAACCTAAGCTCACCAGTTTCGACATGTATGGGGACAAATGGGAATATGCCAAATATAATAATCTGTTTGGAGATTCCAAGTACATCACGGTCTTCTTCGACAGAAACGGAAAGGTTGTGCAGTACGATACAAGAATCATAGAACCCAACAGCCAGACGTCGAATGTACAGCAGCCACAACATCCTACTCCACCCCTCTACGATGGAAGATGTGATCCAGATGGCAGAATGGATTACGGCTATTGTCTCGACGATGCTTCCTTCTCCAAACTATATAATAAGGTGAAGAAGGCAAGCTTTGATGACAACAAGTTCGACCTGATAGAAGTGGCTAGCCTCGGCTGTTACTATTCTTGTGCCCAAGCCGTCAGCATGATGAATATATTCACTTTTGGTGACAGCAAGATGAAAGCCCTCAGACTGATGGCTCCCCATATCATAGATTTGCAGAATGCCACTATCATCTATCAGCAATTCAGTTTTGAAAGCGAAAAGCAAAAGGTAGGAGAAATATTAAGAAGCAGCAGAATATCTCCTCAAAACTTGCATATTCAATGAAAAAGCATTAATTTTGCACTCAAAAATTGCAAAATAAATGAATACAAAGATATTATCAAAAGACAAAGACCCGATGGGTGCCGCTATCCTTGATTATCAGAAATCGGGAAGAGCAGGAAGATTACGTGTGCTCTCCTCTATGTTCGAAGAGGACGAAATGCCGGTGAAACATCTCTTCAGAAAAGTTGAGGAGATGCCGATGCTGGAGCAGAAGGCCTTGCAACTCACAAAAGGGCGTGTACTGGATATCGGAGCCGGCAGCGGCTGCCATACGCTCGCCTTGCAGGAGAAGGGCTTGGAGGTAAAAGCCATTGATATTTCTCCTCTGAGCTGCGAAGCGATGGAACTGAGAGGAGTAAAGGATGCGGAATGCATCAATCTTTTCGATGAACATCTGGAAACAGGCTTTGATACCATCCTCCTCCTGATGAACGGCACTGGCATTGCTGGGAAAATAGAAAACCTCCCTACCCTCTTCAACCGTCTCAAGGCTTTGCTCAACAAGGGCGGACAGATTCTTATCGATTCCTCCGACCTCAAATATATCTACGAAAATGAAGACGGAAGTTTCGACATCAATCTGAACGGAGCCTACTATGGTGAAGTGGATTATCAGATGATTTACAAAGGCATTAAGGGAGACTGTTTCGACTGGCTCTACGTAGATTTCCCATTGCTCAAATCCATCGCCGAAACCTGCGGTCTGCATGGAGAACTCGTGGCAGAAGGCGAACATTACGACTATCTGGCTAGGATTTTCTAAGCAATCGGGTAGGAGGTAAATGTTACTCATAA
>ULLK01023359.1_pt1 | contig 25531 bp, 18 predicted proteins | sample 1951411 | NCBI WGS metagenome assembly ULLK01 (sample SAMEA4835526, study PRJEB28245) | human gut metagenome | biome: gut microbiome; material: fecal sample | place: Denmark | collected 2008 | reverse complement strand
ATTATTCAGTATATATAATTATAATACGAATATTTTTTCTGTAAAGTCTTCGACTTTTACAGCTAAAATATTTTATATCAGTAATATATTAGAAAAGAAATTACACATAACTCTTTACAGAAAAATTTTAGTATGGTATTCTTTATTTATAGATGGAGGGATAACAATGCAAAAAGATGACCCTAATACTATAAAAGTAAAAGGAAGAAAAAGAAAAATTGTTTATGCATTAGATTGGAATGCTCAGGCTTATGAAGATAGATTGGCTTGTGTAAATTCTTTAGAACACGAGGGTAGTCTGAATGGATTGAGCCCTTCGCAGTTAAATGAAGTAGCTAATTATTTATTATATTCATCTGACGTAAAATGCGATGTAGAATTAAAGCAGCCTTCTAAAAAACCAGTATCGTATGAAGAACTGGTTGAAAATGGAGTAGCAGACATGGCATTTCATAATGCAAAATATAAAAGTATTTATAGAACAATTAAGCCAACAATAGATAGAGAAAAAGATAAGGACATTCCAGGAATGCAAGATTTATGGGTAGAAATGGAAAAAATAAAAGTAATATACGATTATTTAGATGATTGTTTAAAAGGAAGAAGAGAGAAAGACTTTAATAATCCATTAGAAATCAATTATGTTAATCATCATTTTTATAAAAATTGGTATATAGATTTATGTTTACAGCAATATACTTTAAAAGATGCATATCGTCCAGTTATGCCATCACAAATTCAAGATTATATATCTATTAGGTCTGATAATGATTTAGACTTTGGAATAAGAGTTGGCGAATATGTATTATGTGACTCAGACGAAGACATGATGATAGATTTATCTAATCCAGTTCATATTTATGCAATGTTGAAAAGTTACAAAACAATTCGTTTGCAACACAATGAAGGAATAACGGATGACTGGAATGAATTATATGATTTATTAGATAGAGCAATAGCAAGAACCCAATTCACAGATTGTATATGGGATATATTAGAAATGAAAATTAATGGAGAAAGAAATGACATTATAGGTGCTTATGTTAGAGAAACTTATGGCGTAAATTATAATGATAATTATATAAGCACACTATTTACAAAGTCTATAAGTAAAAAAATAGCAAAATCAGCATTAATAAATGCAAGAAGAGACTTTCATGTTACTGGAAAACATAAATGTCCAAGATGTAAACAAGAAAAATGGGATGATGAATTTTTCTCATTTGCAAAAAGTTGTGGATATTGTTTGCATAAATTAAATGGAACAGGTCATAAGATAAAATTAAAGGGGTGATAGCTTATGGACTCAATAAAAAATTGTGGGTTATGTTCAAAGGCTAAATTATTAGAAGAATTTGTTCCATGTGGTGAGGATTGTTTATTTCAAAAAGATGGTTTAAGTTCCATATGCTACGATTGCTTAATAGAAAAGGTAGATTTTTATGATTTAGATAGTGTTAATAAAATGTGTCAATTTTTAGATATACCCTTTTTAGCTGAGGAATGGACCAAAATAACTAAAAAAAATGATAATAAGAAAGTTGTATTAAAAGATTACATTTTAACTTATAAAAGTAGTGAATTTGCTAAATCAAATTGGAAACAATATTCATTATTATGGGATAAAGCGATGGAAACTGATAATGTTCTTTCAAAATTACCAACATTATCTGCAGATCTCTTTATTTATTTAAGGAAAAAATGGGGTAGTTATGATGATTTTGGAGTAGAAGATTATTTAAAGATGGAAAGTTATGAAAAGAACACTTTAAATTATTATAATTTTAGAGATGAGGCAAGAAGAGACATGATTAGAAAGCTTGCATTGGTATCAGTTTTAATAGATAAGAAATTGGCTGCTGGAGATACGAGAGAAGTATCAACTTTAATAAGCTCTTATCAGTCTCTTATGAAAGAGTCTGGAATTCAAAACGCAGTTCAAAATGACACTGAGACTATAGAATCACTCAGTGAACTAATTGCATTTTTAGAAGAACATAATTGGTTAATGGATTACAAGGTAACAGAGAGTAGAGATATTGTTGATGCAACTATTAGAAATTTCCAACAATATGTTCAGGCCATTGTATCTGGTTCAGGAGAAGAAATTACTCAAATGTATAATGCAAAATTAATGGAAGAGAAATCTGGAACTAGTATAAATGAAGAAGATATTGAGAGCATGTTTGAAAGTCAAGAAGCGGAAGAAGAATTGTTTGAAGATGAGGCGTTAAATGAAGAAGAACTTATTGAAATGTTTAAGGAGATAAGTAAAGAATATGACAAATAGTTTAGATGAATTTATTGACGCTTATCACCACATGTACTCAGAGAGAAACGATATAAAAAGAATTGTAGTTACACCAGATTATGTAATGAATAATTGGGATAATATAACTTATGCAATGAGAATATTATATTTATATCCAGATTATTTTATTGATATTGTAAAAAGAAAAAATACTTACTTGCAAGAAATATTTTTTTATCAAAGGGTATTTTTAAGAGTTATGGCAAGATTTCAAAAGGTAAGCGGAATATTTGTTCGTGCTTATTCTAAATCGTTTTTAAATTTTATTGCTATAAACATGAAAGCAATGTGGCAACCAATGAGTAAATTATTTTTATGTGCAGATACAAAGAAACAAGCAGCCATGATTACAAAAGAAAAAATGTCGGAAGTTTATTATTTAATACCTTTTTTTGTAAATGAATTAGACATAGCAGATTTTGATAAACAAAAACAACATTACTCAACAGGTGGAGACGACCAAGCGAAGATAAAATTTAGAAATAAATCTGCAATAGATATTGTTTCTACAACAGACGCTGCTCGTGGTGGACGTAGACATGGAGGAACAATAGAAGAATTTTCTTTGGCAAATCAAGATGAGATTGAAAATGTTGTTATACCACTTATGAATGTTAATAGAAAGACTATGGGTGGTTTAGATAATCCAACTGAACCACACGCTTCTCAAATTATGATTGGATCTGCTGGGTATAAAAATACTTATGCATATAATTTGAGTGTCGAAATGCTTGTTGATATGTGTTTTGAACCTGATAAGGTTTTTGTATTTGGAGGGGATTATCGTATTCCTGTAATGCATGGACTACTTGATAAAAGGAAGATAATGGATAAAATAAAATCCACGGGAACATATAAACTTGAAACATTTTTAAGAGAATATATGTCGAGATGGGCCGGTGGTAGTGAAGAAAGTTACTTTTCTTATAGTCTTATAGACAAGAGAAGAAAGATATTGCGTCCAGAATTTGAACCAGAACATAGAGATGATGTATTCTACACCCTTGGAGTCGATGTTGGTCGTTTTAGTGATGAAACAGTTTTAGAGATATTTAAAACCTATACATCTGGAGAACGATTTATTACTAACCTTGTAAATATAATAATAATGCCAGGAATCGGAAGACACTTTCAAGATCAAGCTATAAAGATTAAACAACTGGACGCTCTTTTTAATTTTAGGGGTATTGCGGTCGATATAAATGGTCCTGGAGCTGGTATTGCAGATTTCTTAATTATTGAACAGGAAAAAGACGGAGAATTTTATCCGGCATATGGTTTTAGTAATAAGCCAAAATATCGAAAGACAGAAATGCCTGGATGTGTAAGAAAGTTATATGGAGTAGAGGCAAGTTCTTCAGCTAACTCAGATTATTATAAGAATGCACAGTTGATGCTAAGTTTAGATAGAGTTCGACTACTTATAAATGAGCGACAAGCGAGAACACATTTTACCAAATTTAATTATTGGAATAAAATGAAGACTGAAAAGAAAGCTACTCAGCTTATTCCATATATTGCGACAACTAAACTACAAGACCAATTGGCAAATCTAAAAGCAAATTTAGAAACTGCTACAAGTAATATAAATGTCCAAAAGATAAAAACGACTATTGGAAAGGACTTAGTTTCCTCATTTATTTATGGATTATGGTTTATTAGTTTAGAAGAAGAAAAAGAATTAAAAAAACGTGCTGGAAAAGGCACTCTTGGTCAATATTCTTTTTATAATTAGGAGGTGAAACGGAATATGGAGAGAAATGAAAAAGAAGCTATGATAAGTCGTTTCCAAAAATTAGCAAAAGCGATAAATAAGTATGACCCTAATTATGATAGAGTTTTAGATATCGACCGTGTAAGAGGATATAGTGCTAAAAATATTTCTTATGAAAGGCTAATGGAACTTTCTCCAGAAGATCCTTTATGGATTGTATTATCAAGAATGTATTTTAATGAACCCCAATATCAAAGAATCATAATGTATTATGCAACGTTATATTTAGATTATTATTATGTTTCTCCAGTTGATATAGTTGGAAAAGCTAATAATAAAAAACTTGATAAAGAGTATAATGATGTATTAAAATTTCTTGATGATGAGATTGGAGTGGAAGATTTTACAGTTAAGGTATTGACTGACATTCTTGTCGAAGGTTCTACATTTTATTATTACGATTTTATCAATATGGACGGTAAGGTATATTTTCAAATGTGTAAATTGCCACGAGATTATTGTAAAATAATTGGTAGTGCTAAGAATGGTCAAATGCCAATATTTGAATTAGACTTGAGTTTCATTGATGCAGTAATTACTTCCTTGGTTGCACTAAGTCCGAAAATTACGAGGGAAGATATTTTAAAACAATATCCAAAAGGAATTAGGGCTGCATATAATAGATGGCAAAATGGCGGAGATAGAGAAATAATTATAACTCCAGTTCACGGTATTGCATTTACAACTTATAATGGATTACCACCATTTGCTGGAATTATAAGACAAATTGTTAGAATGAGAAAATTTGAAGATGTTAGAGACAATTATATTGAAGACAGCCTTCAAAAGATATTGTTCCAACATGTTCAGGTAGATTCAAACGGAGACCCAGAAATAGATTTAGCACTAGCTGCAGAATTCCATGCAAATCTCAAAAAGATAACAAAAGGAATGAATAGAGTTAATGCGCTTACATCTTTAGCAGATGTTGACGTATTAGATTTATCTGATACAAATCGTGATAGTGATTTAGACTTTATTGACAAGTTTGAAGATAAGATGTATAATGAAGCTGGTGTTCCTAAAGCTATCTTTGATGGAGACACTGCAGGATTGTTAGAATTCTCTGCTATGAAAGATGAATCATTTATGTGGAATTTAATGACTCCTATTGCGACATGGTTATCATTTATTTGTAATGCCGAAATTGGTGCTCGTGGAAAAAGAACATATAATTTTATAGTTTCATATTTGCCAATTTCCTATCGTAATAGGGAGAAAATGATGGACACCTATTTGAAGAATGCCCAATATGGGTACAGTAAAATAATTCCTCAAATAGCTGTTGGTGTTAAGCAAAGGCACTTTGAGTCTCTTTTATACTTGGAAAATGATTTACTTAAGCTTGATAAACGACTTGTTCCCCTAATGAGTTCGCACACTCTAAGCGGTAAGGCAGGAACGACAACTCAGCAAACAAGTAACGCTACTGGCGATACTGGTAATGCTGACAACAATGGTCGTCCTAAATCATCGACCGAAGAAAAAACCGATGGTACTCTTAATAAAGAGGATAGTCAATAAAGGAGGCAAGTGATATGAACTTAACAAAATATGCCGCCCTAAATGTCAAAATTACAGAGTTTTCTAAGGTTAATAATCAGTTTTCATTAGGAAGAGCAAGAGTATTCTATGAAGGACCTAATGTAAACAGAACAATTATTAACTCGGAAGTCGCTAAGGAATTGATTAAGACTATTCCTGGAACACCTATTGTTGGAAAATTCAATTCTGACAATGAAGATTTTGAAGGACATGGCGAAGGTCAAATTGCTTATGGCTTTGTTCCCTTAGACCCAAATCCACTAAAAGTTGAAGTTACTGAAGATTATTATGGTCTTCCAGTAAAAAGAACATACTATGAAGTGGATGCTGTAATATGGGATGGAAGATTTCCTGAAGCTAAAAAGATTCTGGGAGAAGAAAAATCTCTTTCTATGGAACTAAATCCTGAGACTTTAGATGGCGAGTTTGAGATTTATGATGATAAAACATATCTTAAAATCACTAATGCCGAATTTTACGGGATTACGGTTTTGGGAGATGGACACACTCCTTGCTTCAAGGATGCCAAGTTCTTACAAGCATACACAAGTATGTTAGGTGCATATGAAGCACTCACAAAAGAACAAGAATCGAATATAGGAGGTAAAAATATGCCAAACGCAGAAGAAAAAGTAGTTGAAGTTGAAGTTACTGAAACTGATTCTACTATAACTAATGAAGAGGCTCCTGTTGAAACTGAAGCTACTGAAGTTGTAGAAACAGAAGAAGTTGAAGTTGTTGCAGAAGACGAAGCGGCTGAAGAAACTCCTACTGAAGATGGTGTTGAAGAAGGAACAGAAGAAGAAACTGAGGCCGAAGAAGCTACTGAAGATGAAACTGGAGAATTCGAAGAAACTGAAGAAGTATCTGAAGATGAAACAGAAGAATCAGAAGAAGAAGAGGCTGAAGAAAGCTCTGCTGAGTCTGATGAAGAACCAGAAGTAGAAGAAGAAACAGAAGCTGAATCTGCTGATAATGAAGAAACAGAAGCATTAAAGGCTGAAGTTGCTGAATTAAAAGGCAAATTAGAAGTTTATGAAACTGCTGCTAAAGAAGAATTAGTTGCTAAGTTCTCAGCAAAAATAAATGATTCTGAATTTATGAGCGAAATAAAAGAGAAAATAGCTGACTATTCTGTAGAAGATTTAAAATCAGCTTTAGGAGCAAAACTTGCTGAACAAGTATTAGTTGAAGAAACAACAGATGAAGAAAAAACCAATGGTTTAATTTATTCATTCAACGGTGTTGCTAAAAAAGAAACTGAGAAAGGATGGCAAAATTTAGTTAGAGCTACAAAAGCTGCTAACAAGAAAAAATAATGGAGGTAATCAAACATGGCTAGAAAACAATACACTATTCCAGCACATGGTGTTGTTGAGCACAACTTCTTAGCTGCTTCAGCTACAAGACAAATTGAAGCTCAAACAAAAGTTGCTGATGGAATTGAAACTCTAGAAAATGGTATGATTCTATTCATTGACCGTAAAAATATGGAAATCGTTAAAACTGCTGATGTTTCAGCACCTTATTTAATGCATTCAACTGTAAGATATTACAGAGCAGGAGAAAGAGGAGTTAATCATTTCGTATTTAACGTAAACAATGAAGAAGAATTACCAAGATTATGGAAATTAAGCGAAGGCGATAAATTCCACACAAATCTTGTATCATATGACACTTCTGAATTCGCTGATGATGAAGCTCTTGAAAAAGCTTTAGCTAATGGAGCTACTCAATACGGATATCCAGATGGAGAAGGTATGATTAAAGTAACAAAAACTAAAAATAATGACGCAAAATCTGAATTCATCGTTACATTAAGCACAATGCAAGATGACACTAAAGGATTTTTCGTTCAAGTAAATAGAGCGTAAGGGAGGTAGAAAAGTATGGATAACATTAAAGATATTATCGACTTAGCTGTTGCTACAGTTACAAAAGAAAATATCCCTTCTGAATTTACTGCTGCTGACCTTGAAGACTCATTACGTGAACAATTAAGTGCTTTCCAAGATTATAAATATCTTAGAAAACATGCTGCTGACTTATATGAGATAATTGAAGAAGTAGCAAATGTAGTAATTCCTCGTAAAGTTTTAGAACAATTTGGTGGATTTGCTGACATCAGAAGAAAAGGATATGGAGAAAAAATTAGCTTTACTGTAAGAACTGGTAAATACAGAGGTAAAAAATTCGTTACTAAAGCTGGAGACCAAGGTATTTATAAAACATTTACTTTAGACAACAGAGAATTAGTAATGCAACCAAGAGTATATGCTGGTGCTACTCGTTTAGAAATTGAAGACTTCTTACTTGGAAGAATTTCAATGGCTGAATTATTAGATGTATTAACAGAAGCTTTAGGAGAAAAATTATACGTAGAAATTGAAAAAGCTTTAGTTGCTTCATTCAATGCTCCTGAAAGACCTGCTGCTAATAAATATAGTGGAAATGGTTTAATTATCGAAGAATTCGATAAGTTAATCAATACTGTAAGAGCTTATGGAGACAACGTAAACATTTATTGTACATTTGCTTTCGCAAGTAAATTATATAACGCACCAGGATGGGCTTCAGTTGTTAAACCTAATATTTCTAATAGAGACTTAGAAGACATCAGAAACCAAGGATACGTTGGAATGTATAAAGGATGTAATGTTATAATCCTTAACCAATCATTCACTGATGATACAAATACTGAAACTTTAATAGATGATTCTTATGCATATATTATGCCAGTAGGAGCTGAAAAACCAGTTAAAATCGCATTCGAAGGACCTACTTTCGTTCGCAACTTTACTGACGCAGTTCTTTCAGAAGAAATCAGTCTTGAACAAATGTTCGATGTTGCAGTATTAAGTCATAACTACTGGGCTATCTATCGTGATGAAAGTTTAGCTCCAGAATCAATCTAATATAAAGCTAATCATATATAGAACTCGAAAGAGTTCTTTTTCTATTGACAAATTATATATTTTATGGTAAAGTGATATTAAACAGAAAACTGTCTACTATAAAATAGACAGAAGACTGGTGAAATGAGATGATGGAGGTAGAAAAGATGAAAGATTATATCGAAATAAGACTTATCAATACTGGAGATTCTGGTGTTGGATTAAGAGATACTCAAGCAAGAACTTATAATATTCCATTAAAAGGACAATTAAGAATAAGCCTAGATAATTTTAGAGCTATTTTAGATGATCCTACAAGTAAAAGAATGATTTGTAAGGGATTGGTTGAAGTAGAAGGAGTAACAGAAGAAATGTTATATGGAAGTATATTAACTGACGAAGAAAGAGACTATATTCTTGGCAGTAGAATTGCTCCAGTAGAAGAATCTTCTGGAATACATCAAATAAAAGTAGAAGAAGAGACTGCTGTAGTTCCAATTGTTAAAGCTATTACTTTCTATAATTGGATTAAGAATGGCAAGGAAGAAAAGATTAGAGAAGCAATTAAAAATCCAGTTAACTACGATACTTTAAGAGAAATAATTGAAAAAAATGATAGATATAATACAGACTTAGTTAAAAAGTTATTATCTGAATAATAATTAAGAAAGGGGTGAGTTTATGAAACCAACAGTTACTTTCAATATACCAGAGAAAATTACAGTAGGCGTGCCTCAAGAATTCACTATCGAAATAATGGCTAATGATAGTTTAAATACTGAGGTATATGCTAAAAGTGGTATTTCAAATGTTGAAGATATTGAGAAGTTAGAATATTGTAAAATAAAGACTTATGAAGGTGGTTTTGAAGAAGAATGGTTTGAGATGCCTGTTGACACCGGTTTTGGTCCAGATGATAATTTTAAGTTAAGTGATATGGAAGCAAAATTTAGGATTACTTATAAAAATATTGGTAATTCTACATTATTTTACGAAATATACGAATCTTCTTATGAAACTGAAAGAATATTACTAGCTAAAACGGAACAAAAAGTAGAAGTTGCTGAATTAGGAACGGATTATATGGAGATATATGAACAATTTCTAAGTGCAGTAACAGATGATAGATTTGCTGAAATGTCTCAAGAAGAATTGATGATAGATTTATTACCTTTATTAAAAAGAGGAATATATTATTTATGTAGAATTGCAAAGCAAACAGAATATAGAGCATTACCAGGATATGATTTACATGATAGAGATGATGTAGAATATCGTTTTAGTCAAAAATTAACTGACCATGAGATAGAATGTTTGGCATGGGCTATGGTAGTATCTTGGTTAGAACAACAAATAAATTCATCAAGACTAATTGAACAGCAATACTATGATGCAGGTATAAAAACTTATTCTCCAAATGAAACAATGAGAAATCTTATAACATTACATGATGACTATTATAAGAAACTTAAAAATAGATTAACAGAATATAATTATAAGACAGTCGACATAAGTTGTTTTGGGGGAAATGAGAATGCAAGATAAATATATTAGAGAACATATTATATCTATGGTTTATAAAATGTTATGTTGGAGAGAGGAAAATAAAGATTGGGAAAGATTATATGATGAACTAATGATGGAATTGACAATGAATAATGGTTTATTAGATAGTCTTACTGCAAGTACAATTGCATTTAAAGTAGCTCCATTAAAATATTTAGATGGAGAATGGTTTAAGACAAGAATTTTTGATGTAATAAATTACTTAAATGGAATTGCAAAAAATGCTTAATGAATGGAGGTGTGCCAAATGAGTGCATTAGATAATTATAAGGCAAGAGTTACTGGCACCATCGGTTCAAGCGTAAAAGAATATGTAAAAGACCAAGTTAGAACTAATCTTGATAAGTTCTTAGACAAATCTCAATATGGAATGGATGTTGAGATAGATGGAGAACAATTTAGAATAGGTATAATGACTGGTTCTATGACAGATGTTCGAGATGAAGTATTGGTATTATCTAAACCAGATGTCTTAAAAATGGGAACATTATTCAAATGGGAAGATGAATATTGGGTAGTTGTAAAGAGAGAGGCTCGTGTTATTAAAGAGTCTTTCTATGGAACTGCTTATAGATGTAATGTTGATTTAAAATGGGTTAATAGTGATGGAGACCTAATCAGTCAAAAGGCATATGCTAAAGGAAGAGGAATGAGTTCCATATTAGTTGAAAATAAATCAACTCAACCACCTGATATAATGCGTATGGTTGATACACCTATAACAGTTATTACACAACGTAATCTTAACTTAGAGCAAGATATGCGCTTCTTATTTAATGGACAGCCATATCGTGTAACATTTATAGATAATCTTTCTATTGATGGAACAACAATTTTAGGTATGTATGACGATATACTTCAAGAAGGCGATGATGTGGTTAATAATGTAGCTAATTATAAAAGATACAATTATTCTATTTCATTAGACTTTGAACCAGATGTTGTATTAGAACCAGGCGAGTCATTTACTGTTGATTATCATATGCTTGTCGATGGAGAGATATCTTGTAATAAGGATGTAATTATAGAAGCTCCTGAAGATACATGTAAAATAGAAGGATTAACAATTACTCCATTAGTATCAGAAGATATACCAATTAAAGTTATTTCTGCAACTAATGAACTTATATATGCTGAATTCGTAATACATTCTGGAGAAGAATGGATAAAAGAAAATGTATTCATTGTAGGACCAGATACGATAAAATGGAATTCTGTCGCTAAGTATACATTAAATACTAAAGCCGATGCAGAATTTATAGTAACATTCCCGCCTAAAGTTGATGGAACATATAAAACTACTAATAATGCGATAGCAATAGGAGTAGAAGATAAATTTTCTGGAGTTATTAAACTTGTGGCTATGACAGATGAGGGTATTTATATGAAAGATATTACTATAACTACGGCAGGTGGTAAATAATGAACAGTGCTTATAGTCAAAGTAAATTTTATAAGAAAAGGGGAGATTTATTTCTTGACTTAAATAATGATATAAATAGAATAGCATCTGCTTTAAACAATTACAAAGACGAAAATGGTATTTATGTAATAAAACGTTTGGTTGCAAGTATAAATAGCAATCCAATAGATGATGAAACTATTAATTATGATAAGTATATTGATTGGGATATTACTTGCGGAGAAACTCTTCTTTCAAAAGCAAAAGAATTAAATGATGATGGAAGAAGAGTGGCTGAAGCGGAGGCAAATTTAGTAGATAAATTAATTTGTAGAACGCCAATGATACCATCAAGAGATAATTCAAGAGAGATGGGTAGTTACATAACTATAAATTTACTTGAAGATGATTTATCTGCTGGTAAGAATTTTAGTCAAACAACTGTCTCCATAGATGTTTGGACACCACCTCAACAATGGATCATAGATAATGGATTAAGACCATATTTATTATGTTCATATGTTGATAAAGTGATGACAAATATTTTTAGACAAGATAATGGTGTTAAATATAGATTGGTTCAAGTAATAAATGTAAAACTTTCAGATGATTTATTAGGATTTAGATTAGTATATGAAACAATCCTTGAAAATTAGCTTAAGTAAATTATTATTAGGTGAGGGAATAGATGTTAATTCAAAAATAACTATATTTCAACCAACAATACGAGATATAGTTGTTCTTGGTTATGAAAGATTTGGAAGTTTGTATTCCATATGGAACTTAACAAGAAAAGATTTAGTTCCAGAAGAAACCGATGAGACATGGAATTTAGAAGACTGGGATGTATATAAGAAATTTATTATATATAATCCAGACCTTCAAAAGATTTTCAAAGATAGCGTTTTGTTCTTTATACATAAAAAAGTTGAGTTTCTCAAGATGCAGAATTCTATATTTATAGGGGAACTTGAGTCGGGAATTGAGCTCACAGAAGAACTTTTTTCAGAGATTCAAGGTGTTATTAAACAAATAACATCGCAAAAAGAAGAGGATTTAAAAACTAAAAATGCACCACGTACAAAACGTGCTCAAGAAATACATGACAAGATTGTCGCTGGCCAACAAAAACTTGAACAAATAAAGAAGGAAAGCGGCATTGACGACCTTGCTTCTCAAATAGTTGCGGTTGTTGCCCATGGACATTCTTATGAGGCCGTATATAATATGACATTATTACAGTTTAGAGCTGTATTAGAAAAGATGGTGCAAATAGAAAATTATCAAATAACTACAATGTTATCTCCTTATGTTGACAAAAAGCATAAGGGAAAAAACAAACACTGGTTAGAATAATTTAACGGAGGTAGAAATTATGTTTGAAATTATGGGTCGTAAATATGCTTCTGTTACTTGTGCTGACGTTGTTTTATATGACTTAGTTTGTGGTAATCCAGTAGCAAAATTCGATACTTTAAAACTTTCAACTATCGAACAAACTGCTGACACTAATGATGTTCAAGGTGGTAAAGGTAATCCTATCTTAGCACGTATTCCATCAAATAAACAAGTAAACTTAACTATCCAAGACGCTGTTATGAGTATGACTTATTTAGCAGTTGTTACTGGTGGAGAAGTTGTTAAGTCAAGCGATGAAACAGCTATCAGAATTGCATTTAATGAAAAAGTTACTGCTACTGAAGAAGGTTTAGCATTAGCTCATAAAATGCCAGCTAATACAACTTTATGGTTAGCTGAAGTAAAAGATGGTATTATAAGTGAAAGAAAAGCTCGTTATGATGCTCCAGCTGAAATTCAAACAGTTGCTTTAGCAGATGCTCAATGGAGACCTTCTGACTATACAATTGAAGCTGGTAAAGAATATCAAGTATTCTATAACTATGATATAACTACTGCTGATGAAGCAAAAGAATTAACTGTATTCAGTGATGTATTTGCTAAAACTTACAGATTTGTAGGTGATACTGAATTATACAACACTTATACAGGACGTAACGATGCACTTCAAATTGAAGTTCCACGTTTCGCTTTAGATAACTCATATACATTCGAATTAAATGCTGACGGTACTGCTGCAGTATTTGATATGAACGGAACAGCTTTAGCCGATGACGATAAACGTCTAATTATTTATAGAATCTATGACGATAACGGTAATGCTGGAGAAGCAACAGATTGTATTGAGGGAGCAAGTATATAATGTTCCAAGAGCCTTAGGGCTCTTTTTTATTGACATAAAAGTATTACTATGATATAATGAACAGAGAAATAGATAACAAAACCTACTAATTAACAGAGGAGGTTGAGAGAGAATGTTAGATAGGATACGCATACAAGAAGTTGAAAAAGCAATATTTAGGATGAGAGAAGAGAGACCTTATGGTGGAAGACGAATAGCAAAAAATGAACCATTTTTAATAGTAGATAAAGCTGCTGTATCAGATTTTAATGTTGTTAAAAGAAGTATTGCCGAAGTTGGACGAAGCACAGAGGCAACTGGCGCTATCATAAAAGGTATAACTTTTAATTTGACAAATGGACAAGTAATGATGGATTTGTTTAATGCTATCTTTGGAAATATTTCAAGCTCTCAATCAACAACTTTTACAGTAACTGGAGATTATGATATGGGCGATAGTAATGAATTGGTATTGCCCACACAGCCGGATGGACAAGTATTTTTATACTTATATACTGATAATGGCTTAAAGAAAATATGCGAAAATCAATACGAATTTAAAGGTAACGAAGAGCAAAAGAGAACAATAGAATTAAAGAGTGGTATTGGTGAATACGGTGGCTACTATATTGAGTTTAAAAACGAAGATTATAAGAATAAAACTATAAAGTATATTTACGATGAAAGAGTAAATAATGTAACAAGATCATCAATCGGTCAAATTGGCGAGGATATTATTGGGACCCTTGAAATGCAGTGTATTGCATATGACATATACAAAGAAGAACAAATGAGAATACTTATAAAATTTGAAAAAGTGTCTGTTAGCACAAGTTTGAGAATTAGTTTTAATAACTCTGAAAAAGCTACGAGTTCAATTATTAGTGTTCATGCATTGGTTCCAGAGCTACAAAATGGAATCAATAAAAAAATAATGACCATTGAATTATTGGATTATATAGATGATACAGAAGAACAAAGGTTAAATAAAGAATTGGATAATATATTGAATATGCCAGATTTGCCAGAAGAACCAGAAGAACCAATAGAAAGTGCATAGGAAGTGATAGGCCATGGCTTTAAATAATAGAAATGGAATGGCATATTGGACAACAGGAAATTATCTTCACAGGTTATATTTAGACAGAAATCCATTAGTATCAGGAGTTAATCTATCAAGTGATAACTCTGAATGGATGAAACTGTTGGAAACAAAAATAACTGAATTGAAAAGTAAAGAAGATATAGCACTAATACAATTTGATTCATTTATTACAGGCGGTCAAGGCTCTGTTAATGGTGGACTAAGAAAGATAAAAAATATATTAAAAGGTTCATCAGGAGTGGTTAACACATTAAATGAAATAGCTCAGATTGCTTATGAGCAAAATCCAGATTTAGACATAGCCTCTGAAGAAGGAAAAAGTAAAATAGTTGATTTAATTATTCAATATTTTAATGATGAATATAGTCAAAATAGTCAGCTATATGATAGAGAACTTGGTAAAATATACTCAGAGATTTACGAAAGATTGGTTAGTGAAATAAATTCATTAACAACAGACAAGGGAAATATAAGCAGTTTAAGCGGTTTTAAAGGACTTGCTAACGAAAAACTGATTCACGCCCTAATGAATTATAATATATATAATGCTTTAGAGAGTGGAGGAAATAAAGCAAGTATAGATAGAGCTATTGAAAAACTTAAAGATGAAGCATATCTGGTATCAAAAAACGTTGGAGATAATTTTGTAATGGGGACTAATAGAAGGTCAAGTGTAGACGAGATAATTACTATCCCATTAGAAGATGGATTAGGAGAAGTTCCTATACAAATAAAGACAAAACCTAAAAGTAATGAGACATCTATCCAATTTGTTCAACGAATGGAGATAGACAACCTGATAATGGAAGCAAGAGAAGATGCTATAACAAGAAGAGCCATAAAAACAGCCTTAATAAACCAACATTATTGGGCATCAGGATTCTATAAGCGTCTTGTAAGAGGAGCCGCAAAGAATCAAGAATATGATTTACCAGGAAACATAAATAGTATACATCCAACAGCTATTGAACGATTAGACGAAGACTCTGTAATAGACCCACTAAAGGGAATAGTAAAACCCTTCGCTGCGTCGATAATGTATAATATAGTTACAGGAATAGAAGATAAAATAAAAGTGTTATTTTATGTAGTTGTTAGCAGAGATGGATATACTATTATAAGAAGTTCGGATTTACTAAAAAATATGTTTGGTAAAAACGGAATTAAAAATAATGCAATAGATAATATGAAAACAAGTGGTAGAATGAGAATAAAATCTGAACCTATCATCGACGAAAGCGTAGAAGAGTTCTTTTCTAAGCCTGGTAGAGATGGTTTTAGGAGTAATGCTGTTGTAGGTGCTCCATACGAAAGAGATGAGTGGTATAATGCAACAGCTGGTATAGTTGAATCTGTATATCAAAAAATGGCAATAACACTATCGTTTAATTATGGAAAGATAGGAAGTAATGTTGAGGAGGGATAATGATGAAATTAGAAAGATTAGAAACATTAAATTTAATTAGCACAAAAAATGTGATTGTAAATGAGGTATTAAACGGTTTAGATAGAAAACCTTATTATAATAGATTTGAATTAGAAATAAATTTATCATTAGTATTATTTACTTTATTAGGTAATACTGAATTACACAAAGAAATGGCCAGGGAAGATATTAACTGGATTGATTTCGTAAATGAAAATTATAAGTTAATTGAAGAATTAAAAGAAGGAGAGTTTGGAGATACTTATAGAACAATCTTTGATGAAATTTTAAGAGGAGCAGAAAAGAAAGCTGAATACTATAAAGGGATTGGTTCTATTTTAGATGAACTAAAAAATGTATTTACAGAAGAAAATATTACCAAATTACAAGAAGCATTAAAAGAAACAAATAAAGAAGTTACTGAATAGTATTTTAAGATAGGGGTGAGTTTAGATGGCCAAAAGAGAAGTTGATATTAAGGTTAGATATATACCTGATACAAGTGCGTTAAAGTCAGCTTTAGAAGGAACTCAAAAAATTAACTTTAAAATTGGTGGCGGAGATCTAAAGAAAGAATTATTGGCACCAGTTCAAAATGCGATGAGAGAAGTAAATCGTGCTATTTCAAGTGGAGCCGATTCTAGTACCCTTTTAAAGCTTTTTAAAGATGTAGGAACTGCAGCTGATACTGCAAAAACAAAAGCTAATAATATGTTAACTGAATTAAATTCAGTATTTAATAGTGCAGGAAATCAAAAACTTTTAAAAGACTTAGAGACTTATCAAAAAGAATTGGCAAAAACCGAAAAGCAAATTGCTAATTGGGATAAAAAATACGGTAACAAAGTCTTAGGCCAAATGAAATCTGACTTGGGTGTAAGTGGTGTGGCCGAAGCTCGTAAACAAACAGCAGAATTAGAAGAACAAATACAAGCAGGAAAAGTATTAACTCAACAAGAACAAGCCAGACTAGATTTATTAAAACAATATGTTAATACTTGGAATGAGAGACAAGCCGTAACACCTAAGGGTGATTTAGAAGCACAGGCTAGTAATTTGCGTTTTAATATAAAAGATATTGAAACGCAAGTACAAACTGGCAATTTTAATGTGCAAGCAAATAAAGAACTAGCAGCTGTAATAGCTTTACTTGGAAATAATTTTAAATTTGCTGTTACAGAAGCTGGAAAATTAGAAGTTTCTTTAAAAGAAGAAGCTATGGCTGCCGAACAGGCCAAAAAAGCTCAGGCAGAATTACAAAAAGAGGCTACTAAAGGGGCCGCAAAGATTGGAGATATTTTTGCAGGTACTTTTTTAGGAACGAGTGCTAATTCACTTCTTCAATCTGCCTTACAAAGAGGAATACAATTCTTTCAAGAGTATGATGAAACATTAACTCGTACAATGATGGTTACTGGAATGACTAGAGAAGAAGTAAATTCTCTAACATCATCATACAATGATTTAGCTAATCAATTAAGTTCAACAACTAAAGATGTTGCTGCAGCTCAATTAGTATTCTATCAACAAGGTTTGGGAACTTCTGAAGCATTAGCTATGACAGAAGCCTCTATTGCCATTTCTAAAACAGGTGGAATTGAAGCAGGCGAAGCCGCAAATCGTTTAACTGCTGCCATTAGAGGATATCAGTTAGCTGCATCAGATGCTATGGATATTGCTGATAAGATGTCAGCATTAGATGCTGCCGCTGCTTCAAGTGTTGATGAATTAACTGTAGCTATGCAAAAGTCTGCATCTCAAGCTCGTATGGCTGGATTAGATTTAGATTATTATATGGCTTATTTATCAACAATGCAAGAAGTAACTCGTGAAGCGCCAGAAAACATTGGTACTGCAATGAAATCTATTACTTCTCGTATTCAAGAAATAACAGATATAGGAAAAGTAGAAGAAGACGGAACCACTTTTAGTAATGTTGCAAAAGCGTTAAATAGCATTGGTATAGCTGCAACAGATACAACAGGTCAATTAAGACCATTACAAGAAATAATGAACGAATTAGGTCCAATGTGGAAAACATTGGATAGAAATCACCAAGCTTATATAGCAACTGTATTAGCAGGTAATAGACAACAGTCTCGTTTTATTGCTTTAATGGATAACTATGATAGGGCAATGGAACTTGTTACTGTGTCTGAAAATGCTAGTGGAGAATCTGCAAAACAATTAAGAGCTTATAATCAAGGATTAGAAGCTAGTTTTACGCGTTTAAGTAATGCATGGCAACAATTTGCTACAAAAGTGGCAGACTCATCTATGATTAAACAAATTGTAGATATATTAAGTGGGCTAATTGAAACAATAAATAAATTACCTAGTGGATTAACTAGTGCTGTAACTGCTTTTGTTGCTTTAAACGGTGCAATGAAAACAATTAATATTGTTCGTAATGTTCCATGGAAAGATAATTTTAATAAATGGTTAGGAATTGACGCAAATGCTACTAAACAAATAGATAGTTTAGGTAATAGTTTTAGTAAGTTTAGCGATATCATTAAACGTGCAACAAGTGGACTAGTTGATTGGTTCGATGGATGGGGAAATAATAGTGCTCAATTAAAAAAAGCAAATGAAATGATAAGTGAAAATACTGTTTTAACAAATGCTAATTTGGGTGCTATTCAATCTAAGATGCTTCAGCAAGTTTCAGAAGCTTCTCAATCTGTAAAATTAAATGCAACAGAATTAGCTTTGGGAAAATCATATGATTTAGTTACGGCTTCTATATTGAAAAATGAAGAAGCTTTAAGTGCAAATGACGATGAAATGTTGTTAGAAACTAATCAGGCTTATGCGAAAGCTAAGGATAATTTACGTTGGGTTTCACAAGAAGAAGCAATGCTTAAGGATGAAATCTCTAGAGTAAAATCTGATCTATCTGATGGTTTAAAAGGATTAGATAATGAGTTCAAAACTTTTACTACATCATCCAAACACGGGAATATATTAATCAAAAATTATTTAGAAAGTCAAGGTTTCTCAACAAAAGGATTAAAAATAACTCAGAAGGAGTTTGATCAATATTATAATGATGCCTCTAAATGGCTAAAAAAAGATATTGAAAAGAAAAAGAAAGAATTAGTAGAACAAGCCAGAACTAAAGCAATGGAATTAACTGATCAATATGATATAACAAGTAAACGTTCAAGTTCTTTAAGAAGAGAAATGGCTCAAATACGCAAAGATTCTGGAATGTCTTATGATGTAGATAGTTTAGATAATAATTTACCTTCTCAAAAAACAGACGTGGGGAAAATTAGAGATACTTTAAAAAATAAAGATTTAAGTAATATCACTAAATTAAAGACAACTTTTTCAGAACTTGGAAAAACCATAAATTTATCTTCAGCAGCTTCTGGACTTATGATTGGTTCTATGGTAAATATGGGAGCTCAAGCAATAGGTTTAGATAAAGATTTAAGCAGTGCTTTAGGAACTTTTACTGGATTAGGAAAAACTTTAAGCGGTCTTGGTCTATACGGATGGGCGGCAGCAGCAGCAGTTGCTGGATTACAATTTGCTTTCAAAAAACTTTATCCATCAGTAGAGGATGTTAAAAAAGAATTAACAGAATTAGCTACAGAAGGAGATAATTTAAAACAAACTAAAACCGATATTCAAACTGCTTTAGATAGCTATCAAGAATTAAGTAAACAATTGAATCGTACAGAAGAAGAGCAAGAACAATTAAATAATGCTATAGCTACTTTAAGTAAAGAAGTACCTGGTGCAATTAGAGGATACGACTCTATGGGTAATGCAATAATTAATTTAGCAGCTGTAACAGAAGAATTAAATACTGTTCAAGAAGAATTAATAGCAAATTCAGAAAAAACTCTAGCGACTTTTAATAAGTTACAAAAAGCAGAAGGAACTAATTGGAAGACAATAGGAGCAGATATTCTTTCTGTGATTGAATACATAGGAAATCCTTTAGCTAAGTTGACAGAAGATATTACTGGAGTAGATTTTACACTTTCCGGAATCTTACAGAATACTTTAGAAAATGAAAAGATTGAAGCCAATAAAAAGGTTTGGGAAGAGAATTTCAGTGAAATATATTCTAACTTACAAACTTTAGTTGCTGATGTTATTGATAAGGGCAGTGAAGAAAATGCTCAATTGAGACAAAAGTTTTCTGATAGTCTAATATCTATATTCTCAACAAGGGGTATGCAACAGGGATTAGAGATTGAAGAAGTACAAAAGCAAATAGAAGAATTATATAGCAAATTTAATGTTAATACCTTAGATATGGTTGTTGATTTATCTGATAGTATGGCTCTATATGCAGATATTAGCAATGCTAGTTGGGGAGAATTAAAAGAGCAAGTCATCAAGCAATTAAAAAGTAGAACAGCGTATTTAGATTTAACAGATGAAGAATTTAATGCTCTTGTTAAAGTTACTTTAAATGCTTCTTGGGATATAGGAGTAGATATTGATGCTGTACAAGAAGAATTAAGAACTGCCTTACTAAATTCATCAGATTCAAACAGACAATTGGATATACAATATTTTAGTGATTCTTTAGACTTAATGGATAAAGAAATGGTAAAAACTTTAGATGATTTGAATTTATTAAATGTAGGATTTGTAGAATTATTTGATTTATTAGGCGGCAACGTTGGTTTAGATGAAAAATTTAGAGACGAGAGTGGAGAAATTGATAAGACATTAGCAAGTATTACTCTTTTAAATGAAGCGTATAAGGAACGTAATAGACAACAAGCTGAATTGGAAGCCAATGAAATTAAGCGAAAAGAAGAATTAGAGAATAGAAGAAAAGAATTGATAGAAGAAGCAGAAAATTTATCAGGCGGATTTTTAGGAATAGGCGATAATACAAATGGCTTTAGTTATGATGAAGAGTATGGAGCCTTGGCTCTTAATGAATCTGGATTGCAAAAAATGTTCGGAACTAGAACCGGTACGGATATAGCCGAAGAGATAAACGAAATAGATGAAGAATTAAAAGAAATAGAAGGTTCTTTAGAAGAGGATTCTAATCAACTTTCTGAAATCGATAATATTATAGAAAATATTATTGCTAATTTTGCTACAGCAGAAGCTCCAAGTTTTTCTACGCTTTCTGAAGAAATATCTAACATAAGCAGTCAGTTCCAGGAAGTATTTGATTTGGCTGAAAGTCTAGATAATAGTATGGGTAAAATGAGCCTTGATAATATTAGTAGTATGTTTGGAATAATCGGACAGTTCGAAGCCGATGCAATGAGCAATGCCCAAAGTTGGGATTTATGGAACAATTCCATTGAAAAAATCAACAACGGTTTAAGCGTTCAAAATGGTCAACTTGTTGCAGAAACCAGTGTTATGGAAGGACTTAATCAATTAGTAGCAGAACAGGCAAAGATGAAAATGGCAGAACATTTAGCTACCATAGATGCTAATGCCGCTGAACTTCAATATCAAAATGATATTCTAAATACTCAATTAACAGCAGTTCGTGCTGCTATAAAAAGATTAGAAGCAAATGGTACTACTTCTGAAGCAGAGTCGGATATGTATAATGCTTTAGATGCTTTAGATACTCAATTTAATGCAGAAAGAGTTGCTAGAGAAATAAAAGCAAATAATACGATTTTAACTTATACTGCAGATTTTGCTTCAAAATATTCAAAAATTATAGCAGCTGCTAAAGACGGCAAATATACTGGAGAATTTGAATTAACTGAAGTAAATTTTGATAATATCATAAGTGAGTTAAAGGGAGATTTGCAAACTGAATTAGATAAGTATATTGTAGATGGAGATGTTACAGCAAGTTTAAATAACTTATATGATTTAGAAAAACAATTGCAAGGACAGATAGATAATAATAATAAGACTATTAACAATACTTTAGACTTAAAAAGAAAAATTACGGCCTATCTTTCTGATGAAAATACAAATCTTGCTGGGGTTGCTAAAGGATATGATAATGCAAGTGATTCAGCTAGCGATTATAATGAGAAACTCGAAAGAACTTTAACTTTACTTGAAAAAATAGAAGGATTACAACATACGATAGATGAAAACGAGACCTTTAAATCTCTATACGAGGGATATGATGGAGAAGCTTATGGACGTTTATTAATGTCTAATCTTAATTTGGCTCAACAACAATATGAAGTATATAAAGATTTATTTGCTATGCAACAAGAAATGACCAATCAAGCTGCCGGAGATTTATTAGACTCTCCTTATGGACAAATGTTCAAAATTATGGAAAATGGTGATATTGGTTGGGCAGATGCATCAATGTATGATAAATACAAAAATCTTCCTGATGATATGCAAGAGGATATAGATAATTTAGTAGAGGCTTTTCAAAAACAAAGAGATGCTTTAAGAGATACTGAACAAGATTTATCTAAATATGCTCAAGAAGTAAGAAAAGTTCGAGAAGAACTTGTTGAGATGGAAATAGAAATAGAGAATGAATTAGTAGAAGCAATAAAAAATCGTGAAAAAATATTGCATGATGCTAGAATGAAGGCTCTTGATGATGAAGTTGCAATGATAGAAGAAGCTGTTGAAAAACGTCAAAAAGCTAGAGATAATGAAAACGATAATAAAGAATTATATGAAGCTCAAGAAGCTTTGCGAAGAGCAACACTAGATTCTTCTGGAAAGAATAATGCTTCATTGTTACAATTGCAACAAGAATTGGAAGATAAGCAACTTGAAATAAGTGAAAAACGTTTTGAGCAAGACATGGAAGATCGTAAGAACTGGTTACAGGATACTAAAGATGCAGAAACAGAAACTTATGAATATCGTCTTGAAACAATGACATGGTATTGGGAAGAAGTTCAAGTAATACAAGAAGCTGGAACCGAAGCTATGATGACAGCACTTATTACTTGGAATGAACAATATAGAACAACAAGTGAATTGCAACAAAGAGAAATGGAACGAAATTGGCGAGAAACAATGGATGCCATGAGAGCTGCTACAGATATGGGAGCGGAACTTGGTAAACTAACTCAAGATATAGTTACAGTAACACAAAATGTAGAAAGTATGAATATATCTATTGATAAATTACCAGGGACATGGCAAAAAGCTACAAATGCTGCTAATGCTTATGCATCGGCAGCTTCTAGGGCATTAGGTTATTCTGGTTCTATTGGTGGAAGTATTGGAGGAGGAGTCACAACTACAGTAAATAATGGAAATAGTGATGCCAAAAATCCAAAAAAAGAACTTGATAAAGCATATATGAAGTGGGTTGGAAAAACAGTAGAAATAAAAGGCAGTGGAAATATAGCAACTTATAAAGATTTATCAGGTAAGGCTATTTATGAAAGTAATCCATGGGGAATTAATCCAAATGTTCAAGTAAGTGATATTCAAAAAAAGGGAAAAGATTATTATGCCTTTGTTAATTGGAAAGGTGGTCGTTGGATAGCAATTGATCAACTTCAAACTACAGATTTATTTGGAAAGGCTCTTAGTAAATATAAAACAGGTGGTATGGTAGATTATACTGGACCAGCCTGGGTAGACGGAACTAAGTCTCATCCAGAGGCATTCTTAAGTGCATATCAAACAGAACAAATTGGAGCTCTTGCTGGAGCATTAGACAGTAATACTGTAAATAACATATCTGGAGATTCAAATATATCATTTGGTTCGATTAACTTTAATGTAGCGTCAATGTCAAGTGCTGCCGATGGACGTAAGGCATTAGATATTTTCGTTCAAGGAGCAAATGACTTAATGGCCAAAAAGGGAGTTAATACAAAAATAAATTTAAACATTAAATAGGAGGTAAGATATTATGGCTGCGCATGAACCGGTATGTGGTAGAGCAAATATATTAGATGTTGTAGATAAGGGTGAAATATATCTTACTTTTGTCTTTGATGGAATAGATTCAACACAGATAGGAGTTGTAAGTGTTTCAGATGGAAGTACTTATGATACTCCTATCCTTCCTACTTTTACTGATAATTCACTGGAAGTAGATGGATATGATGGAAGATATTATTTTAATACAAGAATAACACAAAAAGATTTTACATATAATTGTTTTATTGATAATTTATCGGCATTTCAATTTGATCAATTAAAATCTTGGATTAGACCAAAAAAGATAGGAAAACTAATAAGACCAGAAGAACCTTATAGATACTATTGGGTTAAGGTTAGTTCAGTTGATAATCTTGGAAATATTCCACTTACGCATCCTGATACAGGTGGAGTAAGTTATACTGGTAATTTTAGTGTTACATTTACAACAATTGGGCAATCTTGTGGTTATGGAATGTTTTACTATCAAGATGATTTGAAGTATTATGAGTATAGAGATATATTTGATGGCACACAAGACTATTATTACGATACTGGACTACTATATAAAGAAGAGATGTTACCATTACACGTAACAAGAACTGCAGGAACATGGGACCCACAAATATATAATCCAGGAACCTATCGTTCTAAAATAAGGCTTCAAATAACGCCAAGCGCTGATATTGCAAGTGGAGTAATTACATTAACGAATGAAACCATTGGTGACGTTGGTATAGTTAATCTTAATAACCTTAAAAAGGGAGACAATTTGGTTATAGACTGGGGAAATAATACATATACCTTAAATGATAATGTAGACTATACTGAAAATGTACATGGAGATATAATGTATTTACAGCCAAGAAATTATGTTGAAAAGTTAGATAATGCTTCAATAGCTAATGATGGTAATGTTACAAGCATAAGTTTTGACCCATCAGTGAGACAAGTTAGGTCAGATGATATTGGAAAGACCATAATGTTTAAGACAGAAAATGACCCAACTGTTACGACTGGTGCAGGAGGAAGAATTCAATCTATAAATAGAGAAGGTAATGCCTTCATACTTGAACCAGGAGCAGGACTATGGACAAATGGAAATGCAAGTGTTATAATAACATTATTGGATGATTTAAAAAGTGAGATAAATATACCAGAGGGTGTATCATTAGATGTTCAGTGGCAAATTGAACCAAGATACTTGTAGGAGGTAGAATTATGGCAATAACTCAGAAACTAAGAGAAATTGGTGGAATAATCAATTCTACCGACCTTAATTATAATTTTAATAGAATGCAAGAAGATTTACAACTTGCTGTAGAAGGTGTTATATTTAAAGACCCATACACACAAGTTGAAACAATAAAAGATAGAAATTCAATACCAGAAGCAGACCGTGTTCAAGGAATGTGGGTTGCAGTTAGTGAGAATGGTGTTGTTTATGAATATAATAGAAAATACGATACATTGGTAGCAAGACCTTTTAG
>ULLK01018690.1_pt1 | contig 25554 bp, 28 predicted proteins | sample 1951411 | NCBI WGS metagenome assembly ULLK01 (sample SAMEA4835526, study PRJEB28245) | human gut metagenome | biome: gut microbiome; material: fecal sample | place: Denmark | collected 2008 | reverse complement strand
ACAAATTTTAATTTGTCTTTTGTTCTTATATAATATAAAATAGTTTTTGTATTTTCGATTAATGTCTATTGTTTTAGATTTTAATACTATAAAATTTATATAAAAATGACTTATAGCATTTGACTTTGCTATAAATTTGTAATATAATATGTCGCGAGGCGACGGTTATGAATATAGATTATAATTTATATAAAATATTTTTATATTTATATGAAGAAAAAAGTATTTCTAAAACTGCTGCGAAATTATATGTTTCACAGCCAGCGATTAGTTATAGTTTAAAAGAATTAGAAAATCAATTGGGGTATACTTTGTTTTATCGTAATTCTAAAGGAATTGAACCTACACTAGAAGCAAAGGAATTATATACTTATGTTTCAACTGCATTTAATATATTTAATGATGCTGAAGAACATATAAAAAATCTTAATAGTTTAAATATAGGTTGTATAAGGATTGGTACACCATCACATATTGGAATATTCTATTTAACTAATTATATAGCTGATTTTAGAAGAATTTATCCTGGTATTAAATTTGAAATTATATCAAGATCTACATCTGATATGGTAGATATGTTAGAAGCTAGAAAACTTGATATTATTGTTGATACCTTACCTATTAATAGTAAAAAGAATGTAACTAAAGTAACACTTTCTAAATTACACAATTGTTTTGCGTATAATAAAAATATAATGAAAGATGTTCATATTAATAGTGTAACTGATTTAAAAAATTATCCATTAGTTTTACCTAGTGCGACATCTTCAATTAGATTGAAGTTAGATGAATATATGGAATCTAAGAATACTAAACTTAGTCCAATTCTTGAATCATGGACAACAGAAATGATGCTTGAAATGGTAAGAAAAGGAGTGGGTATTGGTTATTTTATAAAGAATGTTATTGATACTCAAAATGATAAGGATGATTTTCATGTAATAAGTTTTGATAATGAATTGCCAGCAGTTGATGTATGTTGTGTTTATGTTGATGAGTTTTTATCAGCAGCGACACATAAATTTATAGAGATGATAACAAGTAATAAAGTAGGGGATTAAATATGAAGTTTTTATTAAGTGATGAGAAAAATATTTGTGATAGAGATTTAGAAATTAGAAAAAAGTTATATGATGAGTTTATGATGTTACCAGAAACATTTGTTTCTAAGATGAGACATTTGCAACCGCAAATAGGTTGTTTTAACAATTGTAGTTTCTGTAGTAAATTTTCAGTTTGTAAGAGTGAGTATTGGTCTTTAGATAGTTTAAGAAACGTAATTGCGGCTCTTAAATACACTGCAAGAAATTATACTAAGGATGATATATTACTTGCTTGGGATAGAAAAGAACATCGTGTAGGAGTAATTTTTCCATATTTAAATAACGATATTTCATTATATCCATATTTAGAAGAATATATTGATTTATGTTATAGAGAACTTGGTGTTCGTACAAGAATTTCTACAGTTGGTTTTTCAAGACATAATGAGTTATTAAATAAGGTTCATAAAAAGATTTTTTCAAACGATTTAATTTACGCATTAGGCGGAGTTAGACTTTCTGTATGCCAATATGGTCGTGTTTGGGAAGAAAAGTGTGAAAAGAACTCTTTAGATGATTATGAGAAAGATTTAGCAAACTTCTTAAATATATATAAACCATATTATGAAAAGTTTGGTACTGGTTCTAGAAAAATGTGTGTAGAATTAAGATATAGTCCTTTGGTTGAGAATAGTGAAGTATTTGTATTTGAATATAATAATAAATTTGTAATCGCAACAAGTAATTATTTATTTATATCAAAAGAAGAGAATATAGAATTTTTAGAAAGTTATGTTGCTGATCCATATAAACATGCTTTAACATTAAGTAATGATGGAATCATTTTTAACGAATACAATTTAGATTTTAAGGCAAGTAGTCAAGAAGAAGTAATTGAATATATCGAATCTAGACTAGGAGATGCTGAAAAAGAAGTTGAAGTTTATTTATTTAAAAATAAAGATGGTATATATTATTCAATTGATCCTAAACTTACAAGTTCAGGTAATTATGGTATGAATATTTATCCTATTACTGATGTTAGAGTAAAGTCTGGTTATTTAGTTACTGAAAGATTCTTTTTAAATGCTATGTATAATTTTAAAAAGAAAAAAGGACATGGTTTAAAAGATGCTCTTAGTAATACTACATATGATGATTGTAATGAAGTTTTAAAATTATTAGAAGAATATGCTAATTATTATAATGAAAATGGAAAAGTTGATAAGAGTGAGTATATTAAAGAGCATGTTATTCCATTGATAAATGTCTATATTAATGCACTTAGACTTGCTGGATATTCATCTGATGCTTTCTTTGATAAGAATTTTACAATAGATACTGGAATGATTTGTAATTTAGGTAGAGCAATTAATTTATTTAAAGGACTAACTAAGTTTATTAATGAACCATTAACTCCTACACATGAAAGAAATTATGGTAGACATTGTTCAACTATGAAACAAGAAAATAGTGTTTGGCTATTAGGATGTGATTTTCATAATAGTATTTCTATTGAAAAATTAGATTTATTTAATACTGCTTCAGTAGAAGGGCAAACTTCATTTAAGAAGAAAATTACAATAGATAATTTTAATAAAAATATTAGTCAAGAAGAGAAATATTTATATCCAGGAGAAGTAGAATAATGTCAGTTGATTTTTATAAAGAATTTGGTGAATTAGGATATCTTGCTAATTATTCTAATCATGGTTTTTATGAAGATGGTGTGTTTTATAAAACAGTTGAACATTATTATCAAGCAAAGAAATATGATAATCCTACTATAATAAAAAAAATACTAGAAGCAGATACTCCAAAAGAAGCATCAATTATTGGAAGAGATAGAAGTAATATCCGTATTCCTAATTTTAAAAATATAAAAGATGATGTTATGTTTCAAGGAATATATTTAAAATTTATGGCTCATCCAGATATTAGAACTAAATTAATTGAAACTGGTAATAAGATGATTCGTGAAATGACAATAAATGAGTTTTATTGGGGCGTTGGTTATGATTTATTAGGAGAGAATCATATAGGTAAAATATTGTGTGATGTTCGAGAAAAAATAAAGAGCGATATGATTGATAATTTAATAAAAGAGAATCAAGGAAAAAGAGTATATGTTATTGGACACAATAATCCTGATTGTGATTCTTTTTTCTCAGCAATCCTTCTATCTAGAATATTAAAGAGCTATGGTGTTGATGCGGTTTCTTGTGTAAGAGATAAAAATTTTATTGATAAGGATATTGTTAATGATATAAATAAAGATGATTATCAAGTTATTAATGATTTTGATGATAAAAAGTTCATTCTAGTTGATCATAATAATCTACTTGGTATTCCTAAAGAAAATGTTATATTTTCAATAGATCATCATAGAATAACAGGAGACATTCTTAATTTAATTGAAATAGAGTATGCATCATGTGGTTTACTTATATATGATTTATTTAAGAAAAAATATCAGTTTAATGATTTAGAGAAGATGTATATAATTATGACTGTGTTAACAGATACAGATTATCTTACTAGTAGTAGGTTTTCTTGTTATGATAAAGAATTATTTAATGAAGTAAATTATTGTAATATTGATATTTCTGATTTGAAAAAGAAGTATTTTAAAACTACTGATTTTAATAATAATATTATAGATAATTTAATTAATAATTCTAAAGAATATAATTTTAATGATAAAGTTATAAGAAGAAGCTTAATAACTGGTTATGGTGATGACTATGATATGTATTATGATAAGTATGTTTCTAGTATGAGAGATGCTCATATTGATTTATTAATATTTTGTGATTATGAGAATATGAAGACTTATTTTAATTTTAATGGAGAAAATAAGACTATGCCAAAGTTTACTTCTAGTACTAATTTAGTGCTTAATTATATTAATAATTTATCATAATATTTAAAAACTAGTTATATTAAGATATAAATAAAATTTATCTACTTAATTGTATATAAATTTTTTTTATTGTTAATATTAAAAATATATGTTTGATTTATAACTATAGACTAGAGTAAAATAAAATTTACACAAGAGACTTTGGGAGTAGGTGAAGATATGTTTGATGTAGAAGATTTAAAACTTAATAATCATAGTAGCGACAAGAAAAATTTATACACATATTATTCAGCTAAGAAATTATATTTATCGTATAAATCGTCAAAGTATTTATTACTTGAGAAGGTTGAACCTAAAGAGATAGAGAGTATAAGTTTAACTACTAGAAATACGATGGTTATAAGTAAAGAAAATGGAATATTATTATTTCCAAGAAATTTTTAAGATATAGGTGTTTACTTATATCTTTTTTTTCAATTATTTACTCAAAAAATGACGTATTATATAATGTTAACGTGAAGTAAAAATACATCGTTAAAGAATTCTCATGAGCATGATTGATCGTTGGGTTAAGATGGTAAACCACATATAGGCGATGCACATGATTTTTCTAAAATTATCATAAAAGCAATTGTTATACCTTAATGAGGATTTATGTTTGGTATAAAATTTCTAATAAAAAATGAATAGGATATAATTTTGAATAAAATATTTCATGGTATAGATTCTTCCAACTTTAGATGGAAACTTGAATGTGAAGAAGTATTCGGTGAACATGGAGAATTTTTTTGTGATAAAACTGATTATATTAATAATGATTTTCAAAATATGGTTCAAAAGAAACATTATCCAGTACACTTAAATTTACAAATGTATTATAAGAATAGTGATGTAAATGAGATAAATAATTATGATCAATTTCTAATAAGTTCATGTCAACTTATTATATTTATAGTTGATAATGTTTTTGTTGAAATATATGCTAAAAATCAAACTATATTAGAAAGAATATTAAAAAATGCAGTTGATTTTGATTTTTCTAATATTGAATATATTAATGAGAGTTTAGATACGTACAAGAAATTTTCTCGATATTGTCAATTATTGAGTTGTGGATAGGTAAAATAAAAATCAAATAAATTTCTTCTTAATTGTAAAAATGAAAACCACCGGATAGTCCGATGGTTCTTTTGTTCTTTAGCGTTGAGTCTTTAATAATGAAATTCTTCTTTACTATAATTAAATTGCAGGTTGCTATTTTTAAAAATGGTGTTGCGTCTCATATAGGACATAAATATATGTGAAACTAAAAGAAGATAAGTCTTTAGAATAGTTAATATTAGATAAAATTGACCTGTTTATATAAAATAGGCAATTGAATCTTCAAATAGTTCTTAAGTAAAGACAGAAAAAAAATTTACAGTGTCATAGAAAAACCACTAGTTTTACTAGTGGATATTTTTTAATTGTTTTTCTTATTATATATTAAGTCATTAACAATGTTTATTACTACGAATACTAAGCATAATGTAATAATTAAAGTTAAGTTTTTAGTTAATAGGGTTGATTCTATTTTTACAAGAGATTCTCTTAATAAATCAATTGTATATGACATAGGTAATAAGTTATGTAGCCATCTAAATCCTTTAGTAACTGTTTCTATTGGGAATGTTCCACCTGCTGCTGCTAATTGTAAAACTAATAATATTAAAGCAACAAATTTACCAACGTCTTTTAAATTTACAATTAAGAATTCTATAATTGCTATGAATGTATTAGCAATTAATATTATTGAGAAGTAATATAATGGAATACTTGTTATTTTAAAGTCTAAGAATAATTGTAAAAGTATAGCAAGTAATATTCCTGATGCAGTTGCTATTAAATGATATAGACATGTTCTTTGTAAGTGATTGTTATTATCAATTGATAATTTTTTGAATCTGTTTTCTTTATCATAGTAAAGTACTATATACATCATTAAACATCCTACCCAAAGTGCTATTGAAATAAAGAATGGAGAGAATGCTGTACCATATGATGATATCTTATTAACTTCTTTAGTATTTACTTTTACAGGTTCTTTACTATATTCTTTTAGTGTTTCTACTTTTTTAACATCTTTCTTAGTTGAATCTAATTTTTCATTTAATTCTTTTTTAGAAGATGTAACACTTGTATCTAATGTAGTTAATCCATTTGATAGAGTAGTTGCGCCTGTTGATAATGTGTTAATTCCAGAGTTTATTTTCTTTGAATTTACTGATAATGTATTAATACCAGTATTTAATGTATTTACTCCAGCAGTTATTTGGTTTGATCCTTGTTGTAGTTTGTCAATTCCTGTTGTTAATTCATCGATTTTAGTAGGTAATACATTTAGGCTATTTGTTTTTTCATTTAGTGTACATAAACCAGCATTAATTTGTTTTGCAGATGAGTTTATTTTTCCGCCTACATAAGTTAATGTTTCAATTTTATTAAGATTAGTTTTATCATCTTTTTGTAGTAATGCTTGTAATTTGTAATAGTCTTCATCTTTTGGAAGATTATAAGAATCATACATTGTAACTATTTTTTCTGCCATAGTTTGCTCATATTGTAACATTGTATTTACGTTAGTAATATATGAGTCAAGACTATTAGTTAACTCAGTGTTAGTACTTGTAAGTGTATTTACTGATGATGTAAGTACTGGGATACTTTCTTTTAAAGTATTGAATTCTTTAGTATTTTCACTTAAAGTATTAATTCCATTATTTAGTGTTTTCATTGATTCATTTAATGTTTTTGAACCACTATTAATTTTATCAAGTCCGTTATCAAATCCTTTGTAACTACTACTTAATGTATTTGTTCCACTTTCTAGTTGTTTTCCTCCTAAAGATAGTTGATTAGTACCATTATTTAATGTTTCAAAACCATTACTGATTGTTTCTAATTGATTTGGTACTGATTCTAGATTATTACTTAATGTTCCAACTATTTCAGAATTAATAGTATTATCTAAGTTAGCTTCTACAGTTGATACTACTTTATCAATAATTTGAGATGCTAAGTAATTTGACTTTTGATTAGGTGAATAAGTAATAGTTGGATGTTTTTTATTATTTGTATTTATACTTTCTATACTTTCACTAAAGTCTTCTGGTATTGTGATAACTGCATAATATGTTTTATTATTTAGTCCATCTTGAGCTTTATTATTTGAGACAACACTTAATTTTAATTTTTTCTTTTCTTTTATTTGATTTATTAATTCACTTCCACGTTTACCTTTATCTTCATTTACTATTGCTACTGGTAAATTATCAATATTTCCTTTGCCATATGGATTCCAGTAAGCTTTTAAGTAAAAGAAACTATACATAAATGGAATGAATAAAACAGCAATCAAAACAACGTATTTAAATTTACTATTTTTATTATTTTTCATTTTGTCCTCCTTCAATTATTAGTCCTTTTTCTAGTATTGAACTAACTTCTTTAATAATTTTTTCTTCTTGAATATCTTTATCATATTCAAAGAATATAGAGAAGAATATTTTATATATTAGAAATGCTGTTAAGTGTTCATCACATTTTCTAATATTATTTTTTTCTATCTCTTCTTTTAACTTCATTTCAATATAATTAATTATTTCATTGTCATATTGACTTATAAAATTAGTATGATTACCAAGCAATTGTTCTTTACTTAGTGAATTAAATAATTGACTTTTTTTTCTAAATTCTAATACTTCTTTGACACTTAAAATTATTTTTTCTGATAAAGTTATTTTCTTTCTATTTACTTTTTCAAAACATTTTTTAATACTTTCAAGTTCTTCGGTAATAAAATATTGGAATAAGTCATCCTTATCTTTGAAATAATGATATATTGTTTTTTTTGTTACTTTTGCGGATGTTGCGATTTCATCCATTGAAACTTTTTTGTACCCATAGTCTGTAAATAGATTTCTTGCTGTCTCAATTATTATTTCTTTTTTATTCATATTTTTCACCTCTATACTGGTATACTAAATCAGTTCCGTAGTGTACTATAGTACATTAATTATAAATTTAACAGGTCATTAATTATACAAGTGTTGGTTATCATACATAAATATATAAAGTATTGGTAATTAATTATTTGCTTTTTTCATATCTTTTTATGAGGTGGAGTTATGTTTACAAAAAGTATTAATAAAAGGATTAAAATTACTTTTATACTTATGCTTATTGCACTTTTCTTAGTTATAGTTAAAGTCTTTTATATACAAGTGTTTGAGTATAAAAAACTTAACAAGTTAGCAAGTGACTTATGGAGTAGAAATTTGGAAATAGAGGCAGATAGGGGTAAGATTCTTGATAGAAATGGAGTTGTTCTTGCAGATAATTTAACTACATCTTCTTTAGTTCTTATTCCAAATCAAATAAAAGATAAGAAAAAGGCTACTAAAGAACTTTCAAGTATTCTTGGTATTAGTTATGATGCAATGAAAAAGCATGTCTATAAAAAGACTTCTATTGAAAGAGTACATCCTGAGGGAAGAAGACTTAGTTATGATGTTGCGAAGAAGATTAGTGATTTAAAGTTAGATGGAGTTTATTTGGTAAAAGAGGCTAAGAGAAATTATCCTTATAAAGATTTTTTAGCACATGTTTTAGGATATGTTGGAATAGATAATCAGGGACTTTCTGGAATTGAGTTACAATATGATAAGTATTTAAAAGGAGAAAATGGTGTTATTAAATATTTTTCTGATGCTCATGGAAATAAAATTAATTTAACAGATATTTATAGGTCACCGGAATCTGGAATGAATGTTAGTTTAACAATTGATATTAATATACAAAAGTCAATTGAAAGAGAACTTAAAAATATTTCTGATATGTTTAATCCAGATATGGCTCTTGCGATTGTTGTTAATCCAAATACTGGGGAAATTCTTGGTATGGGTTCTCTTCCTGATTTTGATCCTAATAATTATAAAGAATATGGTACAAGTGTTTTAAATAGAAATTTACCTATTTGGTCTTCTTATGAGCCTGGTAGTACATTTAAGAACGTGAATACCATATAGTGACTTTATGTTATAAGGATTTAATATATGGTTTGTATTGAAATAAATTGAAAAATAATTTTGATAGAATGTTAAGTGATTTGCTATTGATATAAAAAATGTGATACCTATTGATTTTGATAATACATCTACTGAAATATATATTTATTAAAAAACGGATGAAAATAAATTGAGATATAAAGATATTATATTTAATGTCATTAATTAGTGAGGAAAAGATTAGTATGAATGATAATAATAGTTACAATAAGAAAGATATTCAAGCATTGATTACAAAAGTAAAAAGTGATTTTAATATCATAGTGATGAGAGATTAGAGTATTATACTGATTATTTAAAAGAGTTAGATAAATTTAAATCAGCAAATGCTGAATAAGGTTATTGCACATAAATACTATTATAAAATAGTATATGGATTTATGGTTGTCATAATACCAATTATCTCTTCATAAGATTAAGTGACGTATATCAATAATAAGGAAAGGATGATTATATGAAATTGAATGCAATTACGGAGTTGCAATTACAACTTATCATCAATAACAACCTTTACAAAAAGAACATTATTGATGAAAATACATTTTCAAAAGCAAATGAAAGATTGTTGAAAATGATTAAAACATTACAAGTAGTATAAAAGTTATAACAATATATGGCAAAGGTGGTGGTGGATTATGAACTATTATGACATAGTTAGTGCAATAGCACATGGTGAGAAGATTTATAATCTTCCACTACGGGTTACTTATTATTGCCGAGTTTCTACTGATAGTGATGTTCAACTAAATTCATTAGATAATCAATTAGATTACTATGAAACATATATTAAGAAAAATAAAACATGGTCTTTCGTAGATGGATATATTGAAGAAGGTGTTACGGGAACACGCGCTGATAAAAGACAATCATTTATGCGAATGATAAGAGATGCTAAACTTAACAAATTTGATTTAATTATTACAAAGGATGTTTCAAGGTTTGCTCGTGACTTAGAGGACAGTATTCACTATATTAGAGAGTTAAAATCATCGGGAGTTGGGGTGTTCTTTGAAAATCAGTCGCTTAATACATTTGATTTAAACTCAGAACTCACTATTAACATATTATTTAATATTGCACAAGAAGAATCTAAGAAAATTTCTGCAAGTGTTAAGTTTGGATATCGTAAGGCGATTAGTCAAGGACATGTACTTGGTTCATCTAATATAACTGGTTATAGAAAAGATAATTGCAAATTAGTTATTATCGAAGAAGAAGCTAAAATGGTGAGAAGAATATTTGAATTATATGCTACTGGTGAATATGGTTTTCATAAACTAGCAGTGAAACTTTCACAAGAGGGGTATCTAAACAAAAAAGGAAGAATATATGATAAAGACTCTCTTAAAAGGATGATACAAAATCCAAAGTACAAAGGATTTTATAGGGCTAGAACATACGAAATTTTAGATTACAGAACAAAGAAAAGAAAGAAAAATACTGAGGAAGACCAAGTTATATACAAGTGTACTGATGGAAGTGTTCCGGCAATTGTTTCTGAAGAATTATGGGACAAAGCAAATGAAGTATTAAATGCTAGAGTCAAAGGCTATGCAGACAATAACTATTGGTCCGGTGGCGTTAAGTATCCTTTTAGTTCTAAAATCTATTGTAAGGAACATAATACTAACTTTCAAAGGTCACATGGTAGCAGAAGAAAAAACAGACCTACTTGGAGTTGTGGATTATACTTACAATATAGGCTTAGTTCGTGCAGTTCTCCTATTATTGCTGAAAAGGATTTATACAATATATTCATGAAAATAATGGATACTATTATTCCAGAAAAGAATCATATTATAGATAATATGTTAAGAATTTATGAGAGCATAGATAAATCTAATAAGTATGATGATGAATTAAATGAAATAGATAAACAACTGAAAATTGTAGAAGACAAGAAGTCATTAGCACTTGATTTGGTTCTTTCTGGTGAACTTAGAAAAGATGAACTCAAAGTGCAATTTGCTAACTTTGAGAGTACAATTAAAGAACTATGTAAGAAGAAATCAAAGATTTTAGAACAAATAAGTATATTAAATGAAAGAGACAGTAATATTGAAAAGATTACGAAATCTATTCAAGAAGAAATCAGTGGTGGTTCTTTGGAAGATTTTATTAGAAAGTTTGTTGATGAAATCATTGTATCAAAAATAGATGATGATAGATACAATATAAAACTAGATATATATTTGAATCTATTAGGTAATGAATTACCAAAAATTAAAGGGGCAAGACATATAGATGGGGCTACTTCTGATGATATCTTATATTTAGAAAATCAAATTTGCGATACTATCGAGATTAAGAGAGCGATAGATAATCCAAATAGATTTACATACAATGTTTATTTAAAAAATATCTAATTATATTTTTTTTCTTTTTTTTTTATTTAAATTATGTATAATATATTTATAAGGAGGAAATATATGTTAAAAAGATGTAATAAGTGTGGAGCACTTTTAAAAGTATTGAAAGATTGTAATTGTGATAATTGTGGAATTACATGTTGTGGTGAGACACTTGAAAATATAAAACCTAATAGTGTAGATGCTTCATTTGAGAAGCATGTACCAGAATATCAAATTGAGGGTGAAAATATTAATGTAAGAGTTAATCATGTTATGGATGAAGACCACTATATAGAATGGATTAGTTATGTTTATGATAAGAATGAGCAAATAGTTTATTTTGAACCAGGTGATGAGCCAATTGCTACATTTAAATATGTAAAAGGAGCAACAATATATTCATATTGTAATAAACATTCTTTATGGTCAAAAGAAGTTGAATAGATTAAAAAATATAGAACAGTATAATTGATATTTATTATAGGAGGAATAATATGTTAGAAGGAAAAGTTGCTGTAGTAACAGGGGGTACTCGTGGTATTGGTTTTGCTACAGTTGAAAAATTTTTAGAAAATGGAGCAAAAGTATTTCTTTTAGGATCTAAAAAAGAAAGTGTTGATAATGCAATTGATAAGCTTAAGAGTATAAATGATGATTACGAAGTAGATGGAGATTATCCAAATTTATGTGATTTAGCTTCAGTTGAAAAAACATTTAATCACATTGTAGAAAAGTATGGAAAAATTGATATCCTAGTTAATAATGCAGGAATGAGTGCAATGGATAAAATCTATGATTACAAAGAAGAAAACTTTAAAAAAATAATTGATTTAAATGTAAATGCTGTATTTAATTGCTCACGTGCTGTTGTAGATTATATGAAGAAAAATGGTGGAGGAGTAATATTGAATACTTCTTCAATGGTTAGTATTTATGGACAACCATCTGGCTGTGGATATCCAGCAAGTAAATTTGCAGTCAATGGTCTTACAAAATCATTAGCTAGAGAATTGGGTAAAGATAATATAAGAGTCAATGCTGTAGCACCTGGAGTAACATTAACTGATATGATGAAAGATGTTCCTGATAGTGTTATAGAACCTATTATTAAAGGAATCCCTTTAGGTAGAATTGGTACTCCAGAAGATATAGCAAATGCATTTTTATTTTTAGCAAGTGATATGGCAAGTTATATAACAGGAGTTATTTTATCTGTTGACGGGGCAGCAAGGAGTTAATTATGGATAAGAAAGTCTTAAGAAATCTATCTTATGGTGTTTATGTTGTAACAAGTAAAGATAAAGACAGAAATATTGGTTGTATTGCAAATAGTATTATGCAAGTTACATCAAATCCTTCTGTAATAGCAGTTAGTATTAATCATGATAATTATACTAATAAAGTAATTAAAGAAAATAATAAGTTTGGAGTTTCAATATTAAAAGAAACAACTGATGCAAAGATTATAGGAACATTTGGTTTTAAATCGAGTAAGGATACTGATAAGTTTGATGAAATCAATTTTAAAGAAATTTTAGAAATACCGGTATTAGAAGATACCTGTGGTTATATGGTTTGCAAAGTAATTGATACTATGGAAACTTCAACTCATACAATTTTTTTAGGTGAAGTTATAGAAGCTGATGATTATAGTACTGAAAATGCTATGACATATAAGTATTATCATGAAAATTTAAAAGGAAGTTCACCTAAAAACGCACCTACATATGAAGAAACAAGTATAAGTCAGGTTGATAAAGATAGTAAAAAAAGAAGATGGAAATGCTCTATTTGTGGATATATCCACGAAGCTGATGAATTACCTGATGATTTTAAGTGTCCTATATGTGGTGTTGGTAAAGAATATTTTGAATTAGTTGAAGATTAATTTTATTTGAAAGGATTAAAAATATGTTGTTAATTGAATATCCTAAGTGTAGTACATGTCAGAAAGCAAAAAAATATTTAGTTTCAAAAAAAATTGCTTTTGAAACTAGAAATATTGTTGAAGAAAAATTAAATCAAAAAGAATTACATAGATTAATTCAAAAATCAGGAAAAGACATTAATAGATTTTTCAATACCAGTGGATTAAAATATAGAGAATTAAAACTCAAAGATAAGATTAAAACAATGTCCTATGAGGAAAAATTACAAATTCTAAGCAGTGATGGTATGCTTGTAAAAAGACCTTTATTAGAATTAGATGATGTAGTTTTAATAGGATTCAAAGAAAATGAATGGCAAAATATTTAAGGAATATAATATATATATTCCTTTTTTTTTTATCTTGTCACTAAATGGTAGGTACGTTCAAAGTAGTTACTATGTCTAGTGCTGTTGAAGAAGGTGTTATTGATATTTTTAATGATCATTTCTATGATGCTGGTAAAGTAAATGTAGATGGTAGTGTTTTAAAGTGTTGGAAAAGTGGTGGACATGGAGATCAAACTTTTTTACAAGTGTTACAGAATTCTTGTAATCTTGGAGTAAATACAGGAACACTTTTGAATTTGCAGAAACCCTTGCAAATAGTATAAAATATAGCACCAAGATTGATGTTTGTTCTACATATAGTTTGATTTATGATGGTGTTGAATACTCTAGCAATGAAAGGATTGAATTTGATAATAATATGAAACAATCATTCAATGAAATTAAAATACAAGAAGATTCTAAAAATAATATTGATACTAATACTTATGAAAATCTTATATTTAATAAGAAGAAAATTGCTATATCATTATTTGATAAATTAGATGAGGAAATATTGAGTATTAATAATTCAATAAAAAGAAATTACTTAATAAAAAATGTAGCATATAAATTTATAAATAAAATTTTAGAAATTCAGATAAACCAAAATAATTTATTAGTTACATTTCATAGAGATTCAAAACAATTTGATAATTACAATAAATTAGGATTTAAAAAAGGATATGAAAATACTAGCCTTTGTTATTGTATGATAGTTGAAAGTAATGAAGATATATTATATGTAAAAAAACTAGTACAAAATTTATATGACTATATAAACTCTCCTAAAGAAGATATTGGAGCAAAATTGTTAGATATATTAAGTTTTAAAATTAAAACATTGTCAGAAGATATAACTACCCATAAAACTAATAAAGGTCTTGTTTTTAGAAATAAGAGAAATTTTGCTATTCTTTGTAAGACTAATTATGGAATCTATATAAGAATTTTAAATGTTAATAATAAAGATAATACATTAAATGTTGTTACCAGAAAATCGTATGAACCGTTATGCTTATCTTATAAAATATTAAATACAGAAGATATTGATAAAGTTTTACCCTATATTATAGAAAGTTATAACATAAGTAAAATAAATCCAGTGGATTTAAAACATAAATTTTATGAATTATATTATTCAGAGTAATTTGATAAGAGTAACATCTTATCTTTTTTATATACTCATTTAAGAAAAATAGCAATTTATATGGTATAATTATCTTATATGAGGCAGGTGTATATAATGGAAACTACTAATATTTCAAAGATTAAAAGAGATAAAATGTTAAAAACTATCAATGAAATTAAAAAAAATATTACTGATGAAGAAACAATAAATAACCTATCTTTAATAGAAAATGAATTGACTAAGAAAAAATATGGACTTATTTGGGAAGAACATGAAGAAAGAGTTGACAAAGAACTAGAAACTAAAATACCAACTTTTGAAGAAGTTAAAGATAAGGAAATTATATCAAGTCCAAATGACAAGTTTAATTTTCTTTTAGAGGGAGATAATCTCCATAGTTTATATTTATTAGAAAAAACTCACAAAGGTAAAATCGATGTTATATATATTGATCCACCATATAATACTGGAAACAAAGATTTTTCATATAATGATCACTATGTTGATTTTGAAGATGGATACAGACATAGCAAATGGCTTTCATTTATGGAAAAAAGATTAAAAATTGCAAAAGAATTATTGAATGAAAAAGGAAGTATATTCATTCAAATTGACGATAATGAGCTTTCACAGTTAAAACTTTTATGTGATAATATATTTGGCGAAGAAAACTTTATAAACATTATTTCAGTAAATATGAAAAACATTGCTGGAGCTTCTGGTGGTGGTGAAGATAAAAGGTTTAAAAAAAATTGTGAATATATTCTTATTTATGCTAAAAATTACCAATTAATGCCACCATTTAATGGTGCATATGAATATACAGAAATTTCAGAATTAATTCAAAAATATTTGAGTTCTGGAATAAGTTGGAAATATACATCAGTTTTAGTTGAGGAAGGACAAAAAAAATATATTTGTTCCACAACTGATGGAAATGGTGATGAAATAAAAATATATAAAAGAATAAATCCTATTATAAAATCTGTAAAACAAGTAGCATCTGATAATAATATTAGTGAAATCGAGGTTTATAAAAAATTCGGATCAAAAATATTTAGGACAACAAATGCACAATCATCTATTAGAACTAGAGTTATACAAGCAAAACAAAATTTTAAAATAAATGATGATGTAATATCAATAGAATATACACCAAAAACTGGGAAAAATAAAGGAATTGTTTATGAACAATTCTATAAGGACGATAAATGTAATCTGTTTGTTTGGTTAAAGGATACTACTGAAGAAATTGATGGTAACTTATATAAAAAAGATTTACAAGGTACATATTGGGATTTTAATGCAAGGATGAAAAACCTTACAAAAGAAGGAAACATAGTATTTCCTAATGGTAAAAAGCCAATTGATTTAATTAAAAGGATAATATCATTGTATCCAAGTAATGATTGTACTATACTCGACTTTTTTGCTGGATCAGGAACAACAGGACATGCAGTTATTTCTTTAAATAATGATGATTCTGGGACTAGAAACTACATTTTATGTACCAATAACGAAAATAATATATGTGAAAACATAACATATAAAAGGTTAGAAAATGTAATTAAGGGATATAAAAATGATAATGGCAAAAAATATGAAGGATTAGGATCAAGTTTGAAATATTATCGTTGCACTTATATTCCTAGAATAAATACAGAAGAACAAAATATAAATGATAATCTTATGAAAAATATTTGTAATTTAATACAATTAGAAAACAGTATTTCAATAGACAACAAAAAGATTCAAGTATATTACAATGAAAATGAATTTGATGACTTCACTTCCAATGAAGAACTTTTAAATATCTGTAATAAAGTTTACCTTTCTTCTGATATTTTAATGACTTCAAATCAAAAAAGATTACTCAATGATAAAAATGTGGAAGTATATATTATACCAGAATATTATTTTAAAGATGAAATTATGGAGGTGTTATAATGCAAAATATAGAGTTAAAAGAATTCCAAATTAATACTGTTAACAAACTTTTAGATGCTACTTCTATTGGTGATAAAAAAGAGGTTTTAGTTCAAGCACCTACTGGTAGTGGAAAAACAATTATTTTGCTGTCATACATAGAAGAATATTTACAAGAACATAATAATTACATATTTGTATGGCTTACCCCAGGTAAGGGTGATTTGGAAGAACAAAGTCGCTCTAAAATGACAAAATTTCTTCCAACTCTTAATAGTAAAAATATTCAAGATGTCTTATTGCAAGGATTCGAATCAAAAGATACTGCTTTTATAAACTGGGAAACAATTACTAAAAAAGGTAATACTGCTTTAAAAGATACTGAAAGAAAAAATTTATATGAAAGAATAAAAGAAGCACATAATAATGGCTATAAGTTTATTGCTATTATAGATGAAGAACATTTGAATAAAACAATTAAGGCTGAATCTATTATTGAATATATGAATCCAGAATATATTGTTAGAGTTAGTGCTACTACAAAAATGAATAAAGAAGCAGAATATATAGAAATAAGTGAATTAGATGTTATTAATGAAGGTCTTATAACCAGAGCATTATATATAAATGAAGGTGTTTCAAATGCTAATGTTTTAACAAACGAGCACGAATATTTACTAGAACTCGCTTTAAGCAAAAGAAAAGCAATTAAAGAAGAATATCTAAAAAATAATATACAAGTAAATCCATTAATTATTATCCAAGTTCCTAGCAAATCAGATGATTTAATACAGCAAATAGAAACAATTTTAAATGAAAAAGGATATTCTTATGAAAGAAAAAATCTTTCCATTTGGCTCTCTGATAGAAAAGAAAATATTGATAACATAGAAAATAATGAATCCAATCAAGCAGTTTTAATTATGAAACAAGCAATTTCTACTGGATGGGATTGCCCAAGAGCAAAAATACTTGTAAAACTTCGTGATAATATGAGTGAAGAATTTGAAACACAAACTATTGGAAGAATAAGAAGAATGCCACAAGCACATCATTATGATAATATTCTATTAGATAATTGCTATCTTTATACATTTGATGAAAAATATGAGGAAACAGTAAAACAAGAATTAGGAAATAATGCTAAAGAAAGTAAAGTTGTGTTTTTAAAAAATGAATTTAAGAACAAGGTTTTATTGAAGAAAAATACTTTTGATAGTAGTTTTGATAGCTTTGATGAAAGACAAACATTTAATATTCTTCGTGATTATTATATAGAGAAATATAAACTTACTAATAATAAAAATAGTAATAGAACTATATTAGAGGCAAATGGTTACAATTTTAAATCAACAATAGAAAATGAAATAGTTCAAGGAAAAATAGTTAAAATTGAAGAAATTCAAGATGCTAATAGAATAATGATTGAATCAAAAGTTAATACTAGTAAGAATGGCTTTGAATTAAGACATTCAATTAATGTTATATCATCAAAAATTGGTATGAGATATGATAGAACTAGAATAATGCTAGAAAGAATGTTTTTAAGAGGAAGAATATTTAATAGAAAGTTTGTCGATTTAACTATTCCAGAGTTTTATGCTTTTGTTATTAATAATGAAGAAATTTTAAAACATGATTTTCAAGAAGCAGTATCACAAAAAGCAAGACAACAAAAATTAAAATTTGAGGATATTAAAGAAATTGACTGGAAAGCACCAGAAATGGATTATATTAAATATGATTCAAAAATGAAAGATCCAGTAATATATGAAAAAGCAATTTATATTGGTTACCCTAGTAATACTATCAAATCAAATTCTGAAAGAATGTTTGAAAAATATTGTGAAAATTCCAATAATATAAAATGGTTTTATAAGAATGGTGAATCAGCAGATATATATTTTTCATTAGTTTATATTGATAAAGTAAACAAAAAATGGCATTTTTATCCAGATTTTATAGTGTGTGACAAAAATAATGAACTTTGGATTATAGAAACTAAAGGTGGAGAAAATTCATCTGGTTCATCAAAAAATATAGATATAAAAGTTGAAAATAAATTTGAGGCATTAAAAGAATATTCAAAAAGATATGGTGTTAAATGGGCTTTCGTAAGAGATTATGATAAAAGCAATGAACTTTATTATAATAATACTGAGTATATTGATGAAATGGAAAATGATTCTTGGAATAAATTGGATAATTTATTTAAATAAATTTGGAGGTTTTATGAAAGAAAAAAAGAAAAAAGATACTAATACTTCAAACAATTTAAAAGATATAAAAAAAGAAGAACAAAAATCTGAGTTTTGTTCTTGTAAAAATATTATTTCTATATATACTGATACAGAATCATCTGATTTTGGTTATTGGGATGTATGTTCTAATTGCAATAAAAAATTAGAAGATGGTTTTCATTATTATAACCATTATGATGGTGAAGATCATTGTGATGATGATTTATACTAAAAGAAGTAGATAACAATTTCTACTTCTTTTCATCTATTCTATTAAATGCTGTTTTATGACTTCTATCATATCTTAATAATTCAGATGCAGTCATTTTTAATTTACGATCAATGTTCTTATTCATACCTTCTGCTATCTTATCAAGCATTTCAATAGTAGGCTTTCTTTTACAATTTTCTAATTCATTTATATAAACTAAGTTACTTCCAACTTTCTCAGCAAATTTTTCTTGAGATAAGTTATATTTTTGTCTATAATATTTTAAATTCATTGATAGTATTTCACGACTATTATTCATAAAATCTTACCTCACTTTCTACAATTTATTTTATACAAGTGTTAAATAATTATCTTTTGCACAACTGTTTAAGGTAAAAGTGTTGATTTTTTATAGAAATCGGTTATCATATTAATATATGTAGTAAATCTTAAATAGTTTGGTGGTGAAATAAAATGAGTATTAAAAAAACAATAAGTATATTGGGAGCATTTATATTTCTAGTATTCCTAATTAAAGGATTATATTTTGATACAAATTTAGGATATACCTTAGAAGCATCTCCTTTTTCAATGACAGGATGTCCATTGTTTATCGAATCATTATTATCAGTTGCATTATTGCCTTTTTTAGTATATGCAATAATAGAAGAATCATTCGACAAAGTTATTAATCGTTTCAGTAAAAAAATCAATGCTAATTAAAAATAGTAAAGAAATATTTTATGAAAGTATTTCTTTCTTTTAATAATTGTGTATAATAATAGTAAATTAAGTTTTGAGGTGCATTATGAGAGTAGTTAATAAAAATGTAGAATCAAAAAGGGATATCATAAGTGAATTAAAAAACATTAAAGTTAATTCAACAAATAAACATAAGGAAATAGAATTAGATTCTTACATAGTAAGTATTGTTATGATAATTATTACTTCTAATGCTAGTAATCTTAATGAAAATGAATATGTTGTATATATGCTTATTCAAGATAAAAAAACTGATGATTTATATGGGAAATTTAATTTAAAAACATTCTTTGATGAAGAAGATGCTAATGCTTATTATGATAAGATGATACTTGAAGCATCTACCTTTTCTAAAGAAAAAATTGAAGATTTAGTGCGAGATTTATAGTTGGCATTAAAAAGCATCGAAAAGCATTGAAAAGCATCAAAAAGCATCGTTTAGTTCTTGACTTAGTAAAGTCAAGTGGTAAAATATAGTAAAATCGATGAATTGTATCGAAAGAAACAAGTCATCGTTTTTTTTTTTGTTATTAACTTTTTTCACAAAAGCCATTGACAATATAAAATAAAAATATTAGAATAATAGCCAATATTTGGAAAAAGAAAAATTTTTGTTATGTGTGAAGTGATTGTGGTAGTATTTGATGACTTCACCTTAAGGTAAGGTGATAACTATGCAAAATCATAAATCTTATTTTAGTGTTTATAACTTAAATTTAGTTTCTCTAAAAAACGAGGAGATACTTATATAGGGTTAAATTCCCCTTATAAGCGTCTCCTTTTCTATTGGCTATATTCAAGTTGGAGGGTTAAAATGAATAACACAATACAAGAAAATGAAGGTCTATTTGATAATGAAATGTTATCTAAATTAGATTTAATTGATTACGATATTGAAAGAACTTTCTATCGTGTCTGTATGTTTATGAAAAAATATAGAAAATTAAAGGTAAAAAATTATTGTGAAGTACCAATTAAAATTACTAGTACTTATAAATATGTTTTTGTTGATGAAAAAACTAAAGGTATTAATGATTATACTAAATTAGATGCTTTTATAGATAATGATACAGAATATCAAGAACTGTCAAAAAAAATTTGCTCTATAACTAAGCATTTTAGTCAAGAAGAATTAGTTTATTATACTATATGCTTGTATAGACAAGAATCTGAAACTCGTGCTTTTAAAGAAATTGGTTGTTCTAATAAAGGTCTTGTACCAATTAAAAATAGTTGTATTGTGAAATTTGCTTGTGCCTTGGATATAGAAGTATATAATGATGATGATGGATTTGCTGACCCTAACGAGGAAGAAAAGTTTGAAAAATTTATGAAAGAATTTAAGTTGTAGAAATGCAACTTTTTTTATTGCATTAAAGGAGGTGGTTTTATGATTGTGTAAAAGGTAATTCTTAATGATTTGACAAAAGTTTTTAAGTAGTATATCATTCAAGCAAAGGTGATATTATGAAATCAAAAATCTTTAAAATTAGCATTATTGCCATAATAGTGATACTAATTACTACTTTTATCTTTATTGGTAAAACCAATTCTAGTAAGAATAACTTATCAAAAAATTTTACTAGCAATACAGAATCAAAAGAAAAAGTAAAACAAAAAGATATTCAAGAGAAAACAGAAAATCAAAAGGAATTACCAAAAGAAAGAAATGAAAGTGTTGATGTTGTAGAAAGTCCTAAGGAAGAGGTAAAAGAAAATAAAGTATTTTCTACTACTTCTACTACATCAAATAATTCAAATGAAAAAAATCAAAATAATAATCAACAAAATCAATCACAACCTAATAATAATCAAATTAAAGAAGAACCAACAAAAGAAAATAATAATTCTTATATAGGTATTCCTAATCCAAATGATTTTAATTATTCTTTTCATAAAGGTAAAATTGAATATAGTTCTATGGATGCTTGTCTTTCTGCTAGCGAAAGAATTTCTTTGAAAGATACAGTTGATATTATTAATAGTTGGTGTATGGATGTTGTTGATGGTCAAGGTACAGTTTTAGGTGAATATTTATATATTAATTGTTCATCTGGAAATTGTAATAAGTATAAAGATTAGATATTCTAGTCTTTTTTATTTTGGAGGAAAAAATGAAAATATTATTATTTATTGGAATTGCACTATTAATTTTACTAGTGCTTTTTTTATGGTCTGCTTGTGCCTTATCAAGTAAAATTTCACGAGAGGAGGAAATAATTGAAAATGAAAAATAAAATAAAAAATTTATTATTACTACTTGGTGTCATAATTGGATGCGTTTCTACTACATCTGTATATGCCCAAGGAGCCACTTTAACAATGAATAAGTCTGGTTACTTTTGGACAAGAACTAGTCCAAGTGAATCAGCTCATAGTTGGTATACTCAAGATTATTCTTTTGGTGATCGTGTTGCTTATTGTATCGAACCTAATGTTCCAGAGGGAACTAATAATTATACAGTTGGTGATATGTCTAATACCAATTATTCTAATGAGCAAAAATTAAAAATGTTACTAATTGCTTATTATGGTTATGATTATCCAAATCATCAAACTTTAAATTATAGATTAGCAACTCAAGCCCTTTTATGGGAACATACAGGAAATTATAGTGTTTCTTACTCCACTCAAAGATGGGGAGCAGGAACAAATATAGATGTATCTGCAGAAAGAAATACAATTATGAATTTAGTTAATAGTCATTATGTAAAGCCATCTTTTAATGGTCAAACAATTACTATGAAAGTTGGGGATAAAATAACATTAACTGATACTAATAATGTATTATCAAATTATGATGTAATAATGAGTAATAATGCTGAATATCAAGTCAATGGCAATAATATTACTATTCGTGCTACTAATGTTGGTAATATTACTATGCAATTCAAGAAAAAAATGTATACTACAAGACAATATCTTGTATATTATGGCAATGGTATTCAAACAATGCTATCTTCTGGAGCAGTTGATCCAGTTTATGCATCTTTAAATATCAAATCTGAGGGAGGAAAAATTGACTTTACTAAATATGATAAAGACAATAATTCTGCTAAATCACAAGGTGAAGCAACTTTAAGTGGTGCAGTATATGGAGTTTATGATAAAAAGACAGATGCCTTAGTTGGTAAAACAACTACTGATAATAATGGATATGCAAAAATAGAACACTTACCTTATTTTGGAGATTTCTATTTACAAGAAATAAGTCCTAGTAAAGGTTATCAATTAGATACTACTAAATATTATTTTACTAGTTCTTTAGATAATATTGATAACTATGTTATTGTAAAAGAAAAAGTAATAAATCGTGATGTTGAATTTACAAAAGTTTATGCTACTAGTAAATCTGAAATAATGACACCAGAGCCTAATGTAGAGTTTGGTTTTTATAATACTAAAGGCGAACTTTATAAGGTTGGAAAAACTGATAAAAATGGAAAATTAAATATTAATTTAGTATATGGAACTTATACAGTAAAACAATTAATTACTTCTAAAGATACTACTAAGGTAGATGACTTTACAATTAAGGTTTATGAAATGGGAGAAAAAATTTACTACACTATCTCTAATGCTGAAATAACAGCTAAATTAAAAGTTGTTAAAATTGATAAAGATACTAAACAAATTATTGCTAGAAAAAATATTAAGTTTAGAATCTATAATGTTGATACTAAGGAATATGTCAAACAAACAATAACTTATCCAACTGCTAAAAATATTGATGTTTTTGAAACTGATTCTAATGGTATTTTAATCACACCTTATCCATTAAAAGCAGGTACTTATTATTTAGAAGAAGTAGATCAAAAAATTGATGGTTACTTATGGAATAAAAATTCTGTTGAATTTAAAATTGGTGAAGATTCTAAATTAATTAACGATGAAGAATTTGGAATCTTATTTGAAGTCAAGTTTGAAAATAAAGCAGTTAAAGGTAGCCTAGAACTAACTAAAACTGGTGAAGAAGTAGAATTAACTGATAATGGGTATATTTATACTAAAATTAACTTAAAAGGTGTTAAAATAGGCTTATATGCTAGAGAAAATATATATGATGCTCTTGGTAATTTAAAATACAAAAAAGGTACACTGGTGAAAGAATTAATTACTGATGAAAACGGTTATGTTAAAGTACAAGATTTATATTTAGGAAAATACTATTTACAAGAAATTGAAACTATAAATAACCATGTATTAGATAAAACTAAATATAATTTCAATCTTGAATATAAAGATCAATATACAGAAGTAATTAATTATAAAACTACCTTAGAAAATCATTTACCAAAAGGTACTTTAGAATTTACTAAATCCGATTATTCAAATAGTAAGACTTTACCTAACACCTTAATTGAAATTTACAATGAAAATGATGAGTTAGTTTATTCTAGTCGTACTGATGAAAATGGTAAAATCATTATTGATAAATTACCAGTTGGCAAATACTACATTTTAGAAAAAGAAGCACCAGAGGGATACAAAATAAATGAAGAAAAAATGTATTTTGAAATTACCGAAGATGGACAAGTTGTTAAATGTAATATGTTAGATGAAGCATACGAAGTTCCAAATACTGGTTTAAGTAACATCAATTATGAACTAATTGGAAGTATAGTTTTAATTGTATCTGGACTAGGATTATTCTTATATGGTACGAAGAAAAGAAAATAAGAAGTTTAATCTTATTAAATTAATTGGCTTACTACTTTTTGCTTGTGGTATGTTTATGATTGTTTATAATTATTCTACTAAAGTAAAATTAGATGAAAATAATGATACTAAAATAGAAGAATTTTTTGATGATGATAATACTTCACAAATAGAAGAGCCGAAAGAAGATAAGCAAGAAAATACTAATACTTCCAAAGTTACTAATTATAATTATATTGCTGTTTTAGAAATTCCATCTATAAATTTAAAACGAGGTTTAGTAGATCCTAATAGTAAATATAATAATGTTAATTATAATATTCAAATTATAGATAAATCTTCTATGCCAGATGTTGTTAATGGTAACTTAGTTCTTGCTAGTCATAATGGGGCTAGTTATATTTCTTTCTTTAAAAATTTATATAAACTAAATAATGATGATAAAATTTATGTTTATTATAATGGTTATAAATATGAATATTCTATAAGTAAAATATATGATACCAGTAAAGATGGTCATATTGAGGTTTATAGAGATAATCAAAAAACTACTATAACTTTAATTACTTGCAAGAAAAATACAAAAGATACTCAAACAGTTTATATTGGTTATTTAACAAATAAGGTGGCTTATTAATACTAGGAGTGATATTGAATACCCAAAATATTTAATTCGTGTATTACTCCTAGTTTTGTCATCTTAGATTTTTCTTTAACACATTTAGAAAAATTGATTTATGGAGAAATATCAGCACTGTGTAACAATAAAGGCTACTGTTATGCGACTAATAATTATTTAAGTAAGGTAAATAATGTTAGTGAAAGAACAATTAGAACTTGCATAAGTAATTTACATAGTAAAGGTTATATCAAGGTAATAATTGATAGAAAAGAAAAAAATAATAGTAGAAGAAAAATCTATATAGATGATAGTAAGGATCAAAATCTCCCATCAGAGTGGCAAGATACTTCCTAACTGACAGGAGATATACTTCCTACAAATAAATAA
>ULLK01008656.1_pt1 | contig 26188 bp, 24 predicted proteins | sample 1951411 | NCBI WGS metagenome assembly ULLK01 (sample SAMEA4835526, study PRJEB28245) | human gut metagenome | biome: gut microbiome; material: fecal sample | place: Denmark | collected 2008 | reverse complement strand
ATTTACAGACGATTAAATATTAATTTAACGCTGTATTGTATCATATTCGGGTCGCCATACAAAGCTTTTGCCCCTACAGGGCGCCAGGCGTGGGGACATGAATACCCAGGGCGAATGCCCTGGGCTAGGAGCTTCTGCCCTTTCAGGGCGTGAGGGAAATTGCAGGGGGCGTGAAAGGAATTGCAGGGATGCGTGAGGGAGAATGGCGTTTAATCTGTTAAAAACATTACATGTATGTTTAATAAACATTAAATTTAAGCGAGCTCTATAGAACTCACTTTTTATTTGGTTATTTGAATGTTTTTTATTACCTTTGCACGAAATTTTGAAATTATGAAAAAAATGAAGCATATTAACAGCAATCACCTCGACTTTATGAAGAAAAGGTGTTTCGGAAGCTTAGGAGAACTCCTAAGCGAGCTGTGGTATGCTATAATTATTAACAATCGGTCGAGATGCCAGGTATCTGCGACCAAGTATCAACTTAATGCCATATCAACAACCAGAAAGTAAACACAACCTTACCCGCCCCCACACCTTACGATAGTAGGCGCTCGGCAGTCTCCAGCGGCTTACGCTAAAAACGTTAGCGCAAACACACGTCCTCTACTAAAATGAGGCGGAAACAGTTAACAATCAACATAAAAACAATAAAAGAAGATGAAACTTTTTTTCTATAGAAAATTTATTCGCTTCGTAATAAAGCACTTTACCATCGTTATCAACAATACCATACAGATGAATGGTGGACAATATATCGAACACATGAACAACTATCAGGGAAAGGAGGATGAGAGATGTCTGGACAAAGAATGATCATCATGAACGCTGGTAGCTCGTACTTCGAGCATGTGGAAAACTATTATGGCAGCAATGCCTGTGAGCAAAACTCATGCAGAAATGCTGAGATGCCGGCTGAGCTGAAAACGGAAAAGGCTCAGAGGATAAAGAACAACCTGATAGAGATAGGCTTGGTAACCGAAAATTTCATGCCCTCAGGACTGTCATCATCCGAAGCTGCCATCCTTGCCAACCAGATAGGTACAGAGTTGAAAATCGATAATATATGGAGCGTATTCGGCAATTATTGGGGTCCTAATCCGAACTCGATGAGAGCCGCCTACAACCGAGGAATGGATCAGAAGAAAACGATTCCCTTCCTCGAAAAAGTAATGCCTGCTATCAGAGGTTAATCTGGCAGGTAGTACTAGTACGCGTACATAGTACGTACTAGGTAGAAGCGAGAAATTTGCCTTACCTTTGCCCCCGGAATTCAGAACCAATGCGGTCTGAGTTTCGGGGGCTTTTGTGTATCTGCACATCAACCATGGTGGGAGCCTCCAATCTTCTAAATTATTTAAAATGATGGAAGTGAAAGCGTATGTGTTCAGTCCTCCTCCTTACAGACGGCTGAGAGTGGTGAAAACGGAAGAGGGGATTACCCCACAAACCAATCTTTTATTAACGAAATAACATGACAGAAACACAACATGTAATAGCACTGAACCCTTATCGCAAGGGCAATAAGGGGAAGGTGTTTTCAAACAGTATGGCGGTGTATGACAAGGTGATTGCATCGCCGGAAATCAGGAAGATGATTCAGCAGATTAGGGGCGAACTGCCTATCCCGAAGGTGAATGCCAACGATGCAGAGGCGGTGAAGAAGGCGCAGGACAGACTGAAGAGCGAACTGCCTTTCTTCTGTCCCCACTACGGCATCTTCAAGAACAACGTGCGCAGACAGGAGAATGCCCAGCCCGAGAGCTTCATGTTCCAGACTATCATCGACGTGGATGACAGGGAGTATGTAGACAAGGCTATCGAGAAGGCAAGGGAGCTGAACTGCTCTGACAGCATCTGGAACGGCTCGCTGCTGCACCTCTGCTACAGTGCCCGGAAGAAGCTGCACATCGGTATCAGACTGCCGGTGGGAATGACCATCGAGGAGACGCAGAAGGCGTATTGCGAGGCGCTGGGGGTGCCGTATGACGAGAGCTGCATCACACCCGAGAGAATGATTTATCTCACCGATAAGGACTCGGAAATCTACAGGTCGAAGATGTGGTGCGCCGTGCTGAGCGAGAAGGAGATTCTGATGCGAAGGCAGGCGTATCTGGACCGCGGACTGACCGTGGACGGAAGAGGGAAAGTTAATAGTTTACAGTTAAAAATTAATAGCAATGGAAAGAATAATGAAAATAATAGACTATCGGGCAACGACGGCAATCCTGCTGTTTCTGCTGGCTCTGCTGTTCAGCCTGCCCAACCTGGTGATAGCCATGGTGCTGATGCTCCTCATATCGGGGATTCTAGAGGCAATCAGAATGCTGGCGGATTGGGAGCCAGGGAGAAGAATCTGATTGCGTTTGACCTCTTTACGCAGGCTGCCGGACTCGGGGGTATGGAGATTGATACCGTGGGGTCGAGACACTCTTCGCTGCTGGCTATCATGAGCGCCGGTGCTTCGAGGGTGATGGAGGAAGAGGAACTGATGAAGGTGGTGAGGGTGAAAATGCCGAGCTACTATCAGGAGAACGACTGCCATCAGCTGATTCATGACTTCTATGCGAAATATGCTGACAATACGAAGCCGATGTCGAGGGAAGTGATGAGGGTGAATGCACTTGCGGAGCAGAAGGCCAGCCAGCAAGTTAATAGTTTACAGTTGAAAGTTAATAGGGGGAATCAACAAGTTAATAGTTTACAGTTAACAGGTAATAGGGCTGATAAGGATTATCCTGACCCGCCGGAGATGCCGAAGAAACTGCCGAAGCTGGTGGAGCTGCTGATATCGAGGACGCCGGAAATTTATAAGCCGGCTGTGGCGCACGCTATCTTCCCGCCGCTGGCTACGCATCTCTGGAAGACGAGGTTCCGGTATATTGACAACGTGGAGCACGAGGCGAGACTGATGACGCTGCTGCTTGCGGGTACCGGAGCGGGTAAGAGCAGCGTGAACAGGCCCATCGATTTCATTATGGAGGATATCAGGCTGAGGGATGCTGAAAACCTGAAGCGCGAAAAGGCGTGGAAGGATGAGATGCTGCGCAAGGGTGCCAACAAGGATAAGCGCAAGAGACCTGAAAACCTGATTATTCAGGAGATTGATGCGGATATGACGAACCCGGCTTTCGTGATGAGAACGGCCGAAGCACAGGAACATTTCCTCTATACTTCGCTCAATGAGCTAGACCAGTTTGATGCGCTCAAGGGCAGCGGCAGCCAGCAGTTCCGCATCATGTGTCTGGCAGCCGACACAGGTAATAAATACGGACAAACTCGCGTGGGAACGATGAGTGTCACGGAGCGTGTTACCATCCGGTTCAACTGGAATGCATCTACCACCATCCAGAAGGGTCAGCGTTACTTCTCTAAGGTTCTTACCGATGGTCCTATCAGCCGTATCAACTTCTGCACCATCCCCGAAAGGGAAATCGGCGAAGATATGCCTGTTTACGGAACTTATGATGAATCGTACCGTGAGGCGCTACGACCTTACATCGAAAATCTGAACAAAGTAACGGGCCTGATTGAGTGTAAGGAGGCGTTTCAGCTTGCCCTCAAACTGAAGGATGAGAATGCTGAGTTTGCCCGGCTGTCGCAGGACAGGACGTTTGAGAATCTCTCGTTCCGTGCCAACGTCATCGCTTACCTGAAGGCGTGCGTGCTGTATGTAGCCAATGGTTTCAAGTGGGAGCCGGAGATTGACGAGTTTATCCGCTGGAGCGAGCAGTATGACCTGTACTGCAAGATGCGGTTCTTCGGCGACATGATTGCGAAGGAGAACTATACGGCGGAGAAGAGTTCGAAGCGTGGGCCTCAGAATCTTTTACAGATATTGCCCGATAGCTTTACGGCTGCGCAGTTGCTTGCCATCCGGCTGGAGCATGGTTTGGATGCGAAGGGTACCGATATGATGATCAGGCAGTGGCTGCACCGGAATTACATCAGGCGGGCGTATCAGTATACGGGCAAGCGTGACAGTTGTGACAGTTTTGAGAAGCTTAAGTACCGCCACGACGGTATGGTTATTGAATCTTAAATTTATTTTTACTTATGCAGATAGTTTTAAAACGTATAGCGAAGAAGAAGACCTACACGATAGGTCGCCTTTACATCCTGAAGGATGAGGATGTGAAGAAGCGCACGATTGAGAGTGTGAACAAGTGCAGGGGGCTGAAGACGGTGTGCGAGGTGCCCCAGGAGAAGCTGAATGCGGACTCGTATTTCTGTGATACGCTGGAGCCGTGCTGGCGCAATCTTCTGGGTGTGGAGCTGAGTCCTGCCGAGGAGAATGTGCGGTTGGGGCGTGTATCGGGCAAGAAGGCGCAGAAGATGAAGGGCAAGACGGCGATACCTGAGGGCACTTATCCGCTGGTGATCAGTAAGTCGCCGAGGTTTCAGATGTGGTTGCCGCTGCTGTTGGGTGTCCCCAATTTTGAGGGCATCCGCATCCATGCCGGCAATTATCCCGATGATACGCAGGGCTGCATCCTGGTGGGTGAAAACCGTGTGAAGGGCATGGTTGTGAACTCCCGCATCTGGCTCCACCGCCTCATCAATGCCATTACCGCTGCGAGAGACAGGGATGAGAGCATTTGGATTACCATTGGGTAGTGAGTAGTGATTAGTGTTTAATTTTAATACATTTTTATATCATGGAAAAAAATTATAAAACAAAAAAAGAAGAGATGAAGAATGAAAAGACAGCGGGTAATGCTGTTGTGTTTGAAAACCCTGAATTCGGTAAGATTCTTACTCAGACCGATGAAAACGGGGAGCCTTTGTTCTGCGCAAAAGATGTCTGCAATGCGCTGGGGTATAAGAACCTGTGGGCTGCCATTCAGCGACATGTTGATGACCCATACATCGCGAAACGCGATGTATGGGTAGTGACTGGCAAAAAGAAGGATGGAGTTGCTGCAAAACGACTACAGCAGATGCTTTTCGTCAACGAGAGCGGATTCTATGCTTTGGTTCTCGGCTCCAAGCTTCCAACGGCGGTGAAGTTCAAAAACTGGGTTACTTCCGAGGTGCTGCCACAGATTCGCAAGACGGGCGGTTATATTCCGGTACAGCAGGGAGAGAGTGATGAGGAGACGATTCGGCATGCTGAAGAGATTCTCAGAGCTACACTCAAGGAGAAGGAAAATCTGCTGAAAAACCAGCAAGTGCAGATTGATCAGCAGAAGAAACTCATCGGAGAACAGGATACGGAGATTCGTCGGCTGAACGGTGTGGTAGACGAACAGGTGGTTTGCATCGCCAAGAACGGTGAGAACATCATCCAGTTGGAGAATCAGGTGGATCATCTTCTGCCGAAGGCGCTCTACACCGACAATGTGCTCAACTCTGTTTCCTGCTATACCACCACGCAGATAGCAAAGGAGCTGGGTATCACGGCACAGGAGTTGAACCGCCAGCTCTGCGCCCTTCATATCCAGTACTACCAGAGCGGCCAGTATCTGCTCTATGCTGATTATGCCCACATGGGCCTGGCGAAGAGCCGCACCCGCTACTCTACCCTCCCCGACCCTCACTGCGATGGGGCACAGGAGAAGCTGGGCACCGCCTACACCCACACCTACCTCGTATGGACAGAAAGAGGAAGGAAGTTCATACATCTAAAGGTAAAAGGGTAAAAAGGTAAAAAAGTAAAAAAGTAAAAAGGTGAAAAAGTAAAAAGAGCCTAGCGGGGGTAAGCTAGGCTCTTTTTTCCTTTTTTAGGGGGACCAGCAATGGAATCGCTGGGGACGGGGGCAGGAAGGGGCTAAAGCTTCTTTTTACCTTTTTACTTTTTTACCTTTTAAAATTTGGTAATTAGTGAATAAAGCCGTAACTTTGCATGCTCTTAAGCAGAATAAAGGAAATAGATTAGTAATTAAAAGCAAATATGAATAATCATACGACATCAATAACGACAAACAAGAAACATCACTACCGGGAACTGCTAGCTATCGGCATTCCTATCATCATAGGACAGCTGGGTACCATCATCCTGGGATTTGCTGATACGCTGATGATAGGCCATCACAGTACACCCGAACTGGCGGCTGCCGGACTGGTGAACAATATCTTCGGTCTCGTTTTCGTATCCTATATGGGATTCACCTACGGACTCACTCCTATCATCGGACGGCTCTACGGCGAGGAACGGACCGACTGCATCGGACAGAAAGTGCGCAATGCCTTCTGTGCCAACATGCTGACGGGCATCATCTTCACCCTCGCCCTCGTTGTGCTCTACCTGAATCTGGGGCGCATCGGACAGCCTGAAGAGCTGCTCTCGCTCATCCGCCCTTACTTTCTGGTAAACCTCGCCTCGGTGCTCTTCATGGGCATCTTCTTCACGATGAAGCAATTTCTCGACGGACTCGGACAGACCAAGGTGGCGATGTGGGCGATGATTGGCGGCAACATAATCAATATCCTGGGCAACTGGGTACTGATTTACGGTGTGGCGGGTTTCCCGGAACTGGGTTTGCTGGGAGCCGGTATTTCGACGCTGGTGAGCCGCATTCTGATGGCGCTGGCGATGGTGTGCATGCTGATGACGGGCAAGAATCTTGGGGAATACAGACGCGATATTCTGCACAGTTCTCTGACCAAGGCTGACTTCAGGGAGATGAACCGGTTGGGCTGGCCTGTGGCGCTGCAGCTGGGCATGGAATCGGCTGCCTTCACGCTGAGTTGTGTGATGGTGGGCTGGCTGGGAACCATTCCGCTGGCGGCTCATCAGGTGATGATTACCCTCTCGCAGCTCTTCTATCTCGTGCTTTCGGGCATGGCGGCTGCGCTGGCTATCCGCGTGAGCCATTTTATGGGGCAGAAGGACTACGGGGCAGTTCGCCGCAATGCCTACGACGGGTTCCGGCTGAACCTGCTGTTCTCGCTGTGTATGGGTTTGCCGGTGTTCCTGCTTCGCCATCAGATAGGTGGCTGGTTTAATGATAATGTGGAGGTGCAGGCGTATGTGGCTACGCTGATTATCCTGTTGATGATATATCAGTTTGGCGACGGACTGCAGTATACCTTTGCCAATGCGCTGCGTGGCATCGCCTGTGTGAAGCCGATGGTGCTCTATGCCTTCATTGCCTATTTCGTCATCTCCTTGCCGCTGGGCTACACCCTGGGTTTCCCTTGCGGCTTGGGCATTCTGGGCATCTGGATTGCCTTCCCGTTTGGTCTGACCATAGCGGGAGAAATGTATCGCAGAAGATTTGAGAAGGAACTGAAGAAGATTGAGGAATAAGAATCAGGCACGGATTTATAGACTGAAGGAAAAAAACAGGCACGGATTACACTGATTACACGGGTTTATAGAGACATGCTCGAAATGAGTTATTATCTCGAAAAAAATCCGTGTAATCCGTGAAATCCGTGCCTAAAAAATCTGACGGAATTTACTCAGCAACCTGCTCAGCACGATCATCTACGTTCTCACCCTCTGTAGGAGCGAGAGTAGCCTTGAAATCGGTGATGCCGTACTTAGCAAGAATGTTGTACCACTGGAGGAGCTTCTTGATATCGCTGTCATGAACACGGTCGCGATCGTAGTTTGGAAGAACCTCAGCAAAATAAGCGTGGAGCTCAGCAACAGGCGCCTTCTTGTAGTTGAAAGTGCTAGGCTTGCCCTCTTCCTTCTTGCTTACGCTGTCGAGCACTTCCCAGAGTGGCACCTCATCAGCGTCTGTATACATAGCGATGTCACCAAGGCTTGTTACGCGGTCGGTAGCGAAAGCTGGGATACGCTTGTGAGTCTCATCGAGTGTTTCTACGATGAGGTTTCTGTTACCTCTTGATACCAATTTATAAAGGCCTGGTTTGCCTGCAATTGAAAGGATTGTTTCCATTGTCTTTTCTATTATTCTTTATTATTAATGATATCCAATAATTTACTTACCTGTGCTTCGATATCCTGCTCGCCATCGTTCACGATTTCGAAATCGGAGCGGGCTGCAAGCTCTTCCTGCGGCATGACGGCATCTATCCACTGCTGCGCCTTCTCTGCCGGGATATGGTCGCGCTGCATGATGCGCTGGATGCGGACCGGAACGGGAGCCGTTACGCAGACCACGAAATCGAGGTGGATACGGCGGTAGAAACCGCTATCGAAGAGGATGGCACTCTCCATCCACTCATAGCTGCTCTGCTCGAAATCGCGCGCCACAGCCGGATGAACCACATCGTTGACAGCCTGCTTGTTAGCCTCGCCAGCCAGCAGAAACTGAGCCAGCACGGGCTTCTGCAAAACGCCCTCTGCACTGTAAACCTGATCGCCCACCAGCTTCTTCAAACCAGCCTGCAAGCGGGCATCGGTGCGCATGAGCCGCTTAGCCTCATCATCACAGTCGTAAACCCTGATGCCCTGTTTCTCTAATATCCGGCACACATAGCTCTTTCCGCTACCTATACCGCCCGTTATCGCTATCTTCATCACGATGAATTATTAACTGTAAATTATAAATTACTAATCATCATTGCTGTTCCAGCAGATAATCTACCATTTCCTGTTCGAGATGCGCCTTGCTCACCGAGCGCGGCACGCTGCGCAACTGGAGTTGGCACTTGTCAGAAGGGTTGTTAACCAGATCGTTATAATCTACTACCACCTTAAACTGGCTCGGTTTGATGGTTCTGAAGAGGCTGGCTCCGATGGTGAATCTTACCGCCACTTTAGATGGAAAGGTACGGAGCACCATGTTATCAGGCATGTTGATGGCCGTAACAGGCACATCGACCGACTCTTCGGTAAGCACATCAGGATATACCGCCAGACGCACCATCTGAGGCACAATCTTCATGCCACGTATCTTCTTGATAGGTACGCTGCGATGAATGGTATCCTGCAGGTTGCGCATGTTGAACGGCTCGATTTCTACCGATTGTAACTCATCGAGCTGCTTCTTGTTGGCATAAACCGTAACCGTAGACGGCAGAAATTCGGTATGCGCCAGATAATAGCTCTTGCTGGTTGTAATCTTACCTCTGAACACCACAGGCACTCGCTTGGAAGAGCCGTAGGTGAAGAAGAAATCGAATTTTGCCGGCTTAATGGAGAGCAGTTTGGTAGAGCCATAGAGCTGGGATGCCACCTGTTTCTGCACATCAGCCATCGGAATCTGTCCCGTTCCCGTTTCTTCGTCGGCATAATTGGCAAACCGGAATGTGAGCGGATGAATCTTGCCTCCGTAAGCATAGGTAACGAGTGTGAATCCCTTATCGCGCACCGTAATATGCACGGTATCAGCGAGTTCGCCGGTTATCACCGCATTGCGGGGCACGCCCGTTAACTGCACAGGAATATTGAATTCTCTCTCTGTAGTCTCATTGAGCGTCATCATCAGCCAGAAGATGCCGCTGAGAGCGAGAAAGAACAAAAAAATCAGAAACTCCTTATTCAGACCACTGAACAGGAAGTTTCTGACAGCTTTTAATATGCTCTTGAAACTACGCATTAGGTGTCTGACTAGCTGCATCAGCAAACACGTAGCCCTTAGCTACAGTGATTACCACGCCACGAGCTATCTCAACATCAACGGTATTAGCCTCGAGGTTAACACGCTTAACTGTGCCGTAAACACCGCCGCCTGTAACCACCTTGGTACCCTCTGCCAAAGCATTCTGGAACTTGCGGATTTCCTTCTGCTTCTTCTGCTGAGGACGGATCATAAAGAACCACATGATAGCGAAGATAGCTACCATCATGATGAGAAAACTCATGCTGCTACCACCGGCAGCTGCTTGCAATACTAAATTTGTCATGTCGTTAAAAGTATTATCTATTATTATTTATGTTCTACATATAAAAAAGGTGTGACCAGCAAGAAAGGCCTCCGTTATTTACTCACCCACGCCCGGAGCGCGATGAATGCGCGGACGACGGCCGGCTGGGTGCTGGTTGTCTGGGCGCTGTTTGCCGGCATGTTCGCCGTGCTGTGCGTGCTGCTTGCGCTCAGGCATCTCCTTCTGGATGAGGTTGCGGCTGATGAGCTCGCGGCAGATGTTGTCGATCATACCGTTAACATAACCGCCGCTTCGAGGAGTGCTGTATGCCTTGGCAAGTTCTACATACTCGTTGATAGTGACGGTAGCCGGGATGCCAGGGAAGTTCATAACCTCAGCGATGGCAATCTGCATGATAATTACATCCATATAGGCAAGACGTGAGAAATCCCAGTTGCGCAAAGCCTCGCTCATATAGCGCTGGTAGGTATCGCAGTTGAGGATGGTAGCACGGAAGAGCTTGCGTGCAAACTCTCTGTCTTCAGCATCCTTGTATTCTGGCAGCAATTCCTGCTTGGCCTTAGCATCCGGGTTGAAACGCTTGATAGTCTTCAATACGAAAGTATCTATGATATCCTTGTCATCGTTCCAGTAGAGGCTCTTCTCCTCAAGGAATGCATCAAGATCTTCATTATTCTGAATGAACAGCTTGTAGATGCGGCGCCATACCTCGCGGTCGCGGCTGTACTCGTCGAGATCGGCGAGTTCCTCATCAATAGCACCGCTGATATAATCAGCATAGAAATCGCTAGACGTAATCGCAGTATACAGTTTGCGCACCATTTCGATATCCTCATCCCAGTTGGAATGCTTTACATCTATCCATTCGAGCAGCATCTTGTTCTCTTCGAGCTGCAGAGCGAACTTATTGAATGCGAAACGTGGTGAAGGTTCCTGCTCACCCTCTCTCTTGGCACGAGCTACATCTACATCGTAGCGCTTGCGTGCCTCCTGGGTGATGGCAACGATGAGCTGCAACATGTAGTTGTACAAATCGTATGACTTGGAGAGACTAAACATCAGCTCCTTCTCAGCGTTATCCATGTTATGATCGCTGTTTTGATAGTATGCGTAGGTTAACTGCACAATCTTACGTCTTATCAAATCCCTATTAATCATTCTCTAATGTTTTTAAAAGATTCATTTATTAAATTACCTAATACGCTTGCAAAAATACACATTAAATAGGTAATAGACAAGAAAACGGGCAAAAATTTCAGTTTATTTAAGCAAAAAATTGTATTTTCAATATTTTTTCTGCATGTAGAACATGTTTTTCGGCAAAAAGTTTGCTCATTCCAAATAATTTTCGTAATTTTGCACCCGCTTTAAGCAAAGCTAATCCGTGTGATGGCGAGTTAAGGCACATTTTTATTAATAACTTAATTTAGAGTAACACAAAATGAAAGAGATTAATGTAACAGGTCAGAAGCGCACAGACCTTGGCAAGAAAGCTTCTAAGACATTGCGTAAGGAAGGTTTGATTCCATGTAACCTTTATGGTGAGAAAAGGGGCGAGAACGGTGCTCCTGAGGCTTTGTCATTCGCAGTTCCATTCGCTGAGTTGCGTAAAATCATCTACACTCCTCATGTATACGTTATCAACCTCATCATCGACGGTGAGAGCCACACTGCTATCATGAAGGAGATTCAGTTCCACCCAACAACAGACGCTCCTCTGCACGTTGACTTCTACGAGGTTAACGACCAGAAGCCTATCACTATCGGTATTCCAGTTAAGTTGACAGGTCTTGCACAGGGTGTACGTGATGGTGGTCGTATGAACCTCTCTATCCGTAAGATCAACGTTACAGCTCCTTACCAGGTTATCCCTGAGCACCTCGATATCGACGTTACTGAGTTGAAGATCGGTAAGAGCATCAAGGTAGGTGACCTCTCATTCGAGGGTCTCGAGTTGGCTACAAGCAAGGCTGTTGTAGTTTGCTCTATCAAGATGACACGTAACGCTCAGCTCGCAGCTCAGGCTGCTGATGATGCAGAGGCTTAATCACTGAGTCATCTAGAGATTTTACGAACCTGAGTAAAGCATTATCAAACATTGGATAAATATTTGATTTGTGGGCTTGGTAACCCTGGCGATGAATACGCCGGCACCAGGCACAACACAGGATTTATGGTATTGGACGCTTTTGCTAAAGCGTCCAATATTCATTTTGAGGATAAGCGATATGGCTTCGTAGCCGAGACTACGCTCAAGGGAAGAAAGATTTTCCTGCTCAAACCTACCACATTCATGAACCTCAGCGGTAATGCGGTAAGATATTGGCTGAATCAGGAAAAGATTGACCAGAGCCGACTGCTGGTTATCAGCGATGAGCTAGCCCTACCTCTGGGTGCTTTCCGACTGAAGGCGAACGGCAGCAACGGCGGCCATAACGGATTGGGACATATCCAGCAGCTTATCGGTCAGAACTATGCCCGCCTGCGCATGGGCATCGGCAACGATTATCCACGTGGCGGCCAGATAGACTGGGTGCTGGGCAAATATACTGAGGAAGACATGAAGCAGCTGCAGCCGGCCATCGACCTGGGTGTAGACATCATCAAGAGCTTCGTATTGGCTGGTATCGACATCACCATGAACCAATACAATAAGCTAGGAAAGAAATAATCATGAAGGAATCAGCAAGAATAGACAAGTGGCTCTGGGCTGCCCGCATTTACAAGACCCGCAGCATTGCTGCCGATGCCTGTAAGAATGGCCGCGTCATGGTGGGAGGCGTAAACAGAAAGCCTTCCTTCATCATCAAGCGTGGCGATGTGGTGAGCGTAAAGAAAGCCCCTATCACCTACTCTTTCGAGGTTCTCGACTGCATAGAGCAGCGCGTAGGCGCCAAGATGCTGTATGGTGTCTATAAAAACGTAACCGACCCTAAGCAATATGAGCTTCTGGAGATGAGTCGCATCAGCGGATTCGTAGATAGAGCCCGAGGCACAGGTCGCCCAACCAAGAAAGAACGCCGTGCCCTGGACGCCTTCGTAGATCCAGCCATGTTCGGATTTGACGAAGAAGACTGGGACGAAGATGAAGAATAAAATAAAACTCCCCCTACACTTCGAAGAGTATAGGGGGAGTTTTATTATGTAGTCATAATTATTTTCCTTTCTTTCTTACTTTGCAAAGATACAACATTTTAAGATACAATGCAAGAATATTGGGATAATTATAGCTAAAAACATACGAAATAGAAACTTATATGTGATATTTGGCTGCTTATTTTAAAATAAAGCTTAAAATATTTGGAGCGAATAGAGAAAAAACATACCTTTGCACCTAGAAAAATGATGGAATCAGCACACACACTGATAACCAATCATACTCTATATGAGCATTATATACTATTAATTTAAAATATTAGAGATTATGAAAAAATTATTCGTTATGGCAGCTATGGTGCTGTCTTCAGTAGGTGCTTTCGCACAGCAGGCTGCAGGTACAACAACTATTCAGCCTAAGGTTGGTTTGAACGTTTCAACAATTGGTGATAATGACTGGAAAGCCGGTTTCGCTGCCGGTGCAGAATTGCAGAGGCTACCAGCAACTTTGGTGTTGCTGTAGGCGCTCTCTACTCTGTACAGGGCTTCAAGGGCAAGGATATTGAAATCGATACTCCAATCGTAGACGGAACTATCCAGAATGACTATAAGTGGAATCCAGGCTATATCAATGTGCCTATCACTTTGAACTACTACCCAGTAGCTGGTCTTGCTCTCAAGGCAGGTTTGCAGCCAGGTTTCTTGGTAAATAAGGACGATATGGACGATGCTAAGACTGTAGATCTCTCTATCCCAGTAGGTCTCTCTTACGAGTATCAGGGCATTGTATTCGATGCTCGTTACAACATCGGTGTAACTAAGATTGCAGATAACGTTGATCACTACAACAACGTAATTCAGATTACTGTAGGCTACAAGTTCTCTCTCTAATCAATGAACTTTTAGTAATCCCAAATAAAGAAATCCCCGTTCTTCATTACGAAGAGCGGGGATTTTTTTTCTCGTCATATCTGTTTGAAATAAGCCTCACGTAAACATTGAGTGAGGCTTACTATCGTTTTAAATGAAGTCTTTCTAGAACATTCTGCCGCCTGGACGACCACCGCCAAAACCGCCATTGAATGGACGGCCATGGAAGTTTGGACGGGCACCAGGACCTTCAGGTCCACCCTTGCGGGCATCCTTGCCTCCGAAGAGATTCAGGCGGTAAATCACGTGCAGCATTGCATAGCTGTTGATGGCATTATACTCCGTATCCGTACGGGATGTAGCAGAAATGGCACGAGAGAAGGTGCTCTGCTGGCGGAGAATATCGTAGAACTGCAGCATGATGGTAAGAGGCTTGCCCTTCAGGAAACCCTGAGAGAGCTGCGCATTCCATACAAACTCATCCGTATTCATGCTGCTGTCGCTATAACCGCGGCGGCTGCTGATAGATAGGCTTGAGTTCAGACTGGTGCCCCAAGGCGCTGTAAGCGTCATGCTTGGTCCATAAGAGAACTGCCAGGTATTGAGGTTGCTGTTTGGCTGCAACTTGTTTGTAGCATGGTTATAATTCAATGTTCCATCGAGCGAAAGCTCCAGCCAGTTGTTGCGATAGCTGAAAGAGAGGCGCTCTCTCCAAGTAGTACTGCGGGTGGTATTCTTCTGGGAATCAGACTGCTTGTCGAGACTCAGATAACTCACGTAGTTGTTGTAACCCAAGTAGGTGTCGGTATTCAAGTTCCATACACCGGCACTATCGATAGAGCAGTTGAACATAAAGGCTCCCATCACATTCCAGTTGCCATTGATATTCTCAGGTCGGGTGATTCTACCACCAGTCTTCTCATCGTAGGTCACCTTGTTGCTGATGCTATTGTTGGTGGTAGAGAAGTTGATGAAGGTCATGACACCCTTGTTATGGTTCTGCACGAAATTGTTGTAGAACAATCGGAAGTTCTGGGTGAACGATGGCTTCAAGCCAGGGTTACCCTTCGAGATGTTCAGCGGGTCGCTGTTATCTGTGATATCAAGCAACTGAGAGATGCTTGGCTGAGAAGTGGTACCACGGTAGTTCACACGCAGGTTGCTCATCTTTGAGAAGCGATAACGGAAATCGAGGGTTGGACTGATATTCGTCACCGTGCGGACGGTATCCTTATGATTGCCCATATAATCGTAGATGAAGTTGGAGCGCTGTGGCTGAATCATTACACCGAAGTTGAGATTATATTTGCTTCGGATGAATCGCATCATCACCTGGATATCATGAGTATAGTTCTTATACTCAGAATACTTACTCAAATCCTCATCCTTGTAATTGCCAAGCTGACCGGCAAACGGATTCAGGTAACTATCCCAACCACGATATTCATGATCTCCTGTCATCGCATACTTGCTGAAATCGTAGGTGCTTCGGTCGCTCTTGGAGTAGCTGTAAGTAAACTTATAGCTGAACTGCAGGAAGGTAGCCTTCCAGAGTGGCTCACTATAGGTCAACTGGCCCGCATAACTGTAATTCTTCGAAGGAGTCAGGTTATAGCGGTTGGTCTGATAAGTAGAATCCTTACCCTCCGCTGTCTGTACGAGATAGAGCTTGGCATTGTTGAGCGAGATGCTCTTGCTGTCATTATCCGTATATTTGGCATCCATACGCAAGGTGATGTTGCGTCCCTTGTTGCCCAACTTTCGGTTCACCTGCAGCATACCCCTGATATTGTTATTATCAGAATAGGTGATTCCGTTAGTCAACTGACTGTTCACCATTGCCCCAGCCTTGTCCAATTCATCAATACCTTCCTCAGAAAGAGGGTCTTTGGTGGTAATGGTATAAGGATCCTTGTTGTAAGAAGCCGACTGGCTGCCACTCAATCCATCGCTGGTACTCCAGGAGATGGAAGGACGGAAGAGGATATTGGTCATAGAGTCTGGCATCCACTCCAAGCGGATGTTGCCGTTCCAGCTGTTGTTGCGGGAGAAATTCTGAGTCAAGCTGTTGCTGAACGAAGAGCTGCTACCCATGAAGTTCTCGCTGGAACGACGGCTCCAAATATCGCCATCGCTGTGATTCCAGCGAAGTGAAGTATTGAACTTGAATTTATCTTTCAGTTCATAATTATAGTTAGCACCTATCATCTTGCTGGCATTCAAACCGTTAGCACCTCCGAAACCTCTACCGGGGCCACCGCCTCCAAAACCACGGTCGCTGGTGTTATTGGCATTGGCAAAGAGCATGAATCGGCTGTTATTAGAGAAATAACCGCCCATACCACGCATGTTATAGCGGCTCTTGTTGCCCACGCCCAGGTCGATATTGGAAATCAGACCCTTATTCATACCCTTCTTGACACCGAAGTCGAGCACGGTCTGCTCCTCACCATCATCAATACCGGTCACCTTAGAGAGATCACTCTTCTCATCGTATGCCTTGATTTTCTCGATGATGCTGGTAGGCAGGTTCTTCAGGGCAGTCTTGGTATCACCGGTCATAAACTCCTTGCCGTCTACCAGAATCTTCTTTACCTCCTTACCATTAATCTTGATGGTACCGTCATCGCTCACCTCTGCACCTGGCAGACGCTTTACGAGTTCCTCAACTACCGAGCCTTCCGGTGTGCGATAGGCAGAAGAATTGTACACGAAAGTATCCTCCTTCAGAGTTACCTTCTGAGCCATAGCTGTTACCACTGCGCCTTTCAGCATGATAGCCTCAGCACCCAGCACAATCTTACCCATAGCCAGATCCTTGTTATCAAAAATTTGGATACGCTTCATGGTAGACTTGTATCCTACGCTCGAAATCTTGAGCAGATACTTACCATTAGCCGGAGCGGTGACGTGAAAGAGTCCGTTCTCATTACTGATGGCACCAGCCACATACGTGCTGTCGCTCTTAAGCAATTGAATAGTTACCTGCTCAATGGCCTCCTTGGTATCGCGGTCGGTAATCTGACCGGATATCAGTCGCTGCTGAGCAAAGGATGCTATTGCCATCAACAGCAGCAGCATCGCCAGAATCGATTTTTTCATTCTTATTTTTATTTGTTATTATTTTCAACTATGAGTGTTTTCACACATAATCGCTATGATATTCTATTATCATTTTTTTGTTACTCGATTGTTTTGACGCGTTAAATACACCAAGGTTTAATGCATTCTGAGATAAAAAACGCAAATTTAGCAACTTTTTTTTTGTATTGTCTCCATTTTAGTGTATCTTTGCACAAAAATTAATACGTTAGAATGTTATGGAACAAAGAGTAATCATATCAACCCAACTGGAAAGCGAACTGGTAAGTGCACTTTCTGAGTGTGAGCACGACAAGCTTTTTGTGCTTACAGATACTACGACATTGGAACTATGCATGCCTGTATTGCAGAGTTTTTACTGCATGAAGGAAGCCCATATCATCACTATTCCGGCTACCGACAGCCATAAAGACATCGACAGTCTGATGATGGTATGGAAAGGACTGCAGGAGGGAGGAGCTTCACGCCACTCCTGTATGATTAATCTGGGCGGCGGCATGATAACCGACCTTGGTGGCTTTGCTGCCAGCACTTTTAAGAGAGGTATCAACTTTATCAATATCCCTACCACCCTGCTGGCTATGGTAGACGCATCGGTAGGTGGAAAGACAGGCATCAACTTCGGCGGACTGAAGAACGAAGTAGGTGTGTTTAACGATTCTAAGTTTGTTATTCTCGATACAGAGTTCCTGAAGACGCTCGATGCAGAAAACATCTGTTCGGGCTATGCAGAGATGCTGAAACACGGTCTGATTTCTACAGAAGCAATGTGGGAAGAACTGGTCAGTTTCGACCTCGACAAGCCTGATTTGAAGCAGTTGCAGCGCATGGTAGGCGACAGCGTGAAGGTAAAGGAGCGCATTGTAGAGCAGGATCCTCACGAGCAGGGCATCCGCAAGGCGCTGAACCTGGGTCATACTTTCGGTCATGCATTCGAGAGTTGGGCATTGAAGCGCAAGCCTATCCTGCATGGTTATGCAGTGGCATTCGGCCTGATTCCAGAACTCTATCTGAGTGTTGCCAAGACCGGATTCCCTACAGAGAAAATGCGCCAGACCGTAAACTTCATCAAGGAATTCTATGGTACACTGGATATTACCTGCGATGACTATGATGAGCTCATCGAGCTGATGCACCATGACAAGAAGAACCAGAATGGCATCATCAACTTCACGATGCTGGGCGGCATAGGCGATATCCGTATCAACCAGACAGCTACGACAGAAGAGATCAAGGAAGCACTTGACTTCTTCAGAGAAGGATAATTCAGCTAAAGAATCTTTCTTCAGAGAATCCCTTTAAAGAAAGATAGAGCGCTTCGGCTTTCCGGTTTCGGTAAGTGGGAGTTGGTTTACATGAAGATATTCCCTTGGAATCCAATATTTATGATCAGATAAGAGGCGGCGAACAGTCGCCTCTACTTTTTTCATATCCTCATCTTCCGTCAAGAGGACAGCAATTTCTCCAAACTTCCCGTCTTTCTTCTTGACAATTATGAAAGGTTTTTCAAGATAAGGCTTCAACAGAGCCTCAACCTCTTCTATCTGTATCTTGATGCCTCCGCTGCAAATCACATTGTCTTTTCTGCCTTTGATGCGAAAACGGAGTTTTTCCACCTTATTATATATATAGGATTCTATTTCCACTATATCGTTCGTTACCAGGGGCTCTGCACAGACCTGCGGAGCATCTATTACCAGACATCCTTCATCGGTCTGACTGATTCTGACACTATCGAAAGGCTGGTACCATTCGCTGGCCTCAGCACCGTTAATTCTTCTCAGGGCAATATGCGAGAGCGTTTCGGTCATTCCGTAGGTACTCCAGATGGCAATATCGCCGGGAAGAGCCTTCAGTTTCTGTTCGAGAGCCTCATCTATGGCCCCACCACCGATAATAAGATGCCTGATGCGGCAGAGACGAGCCCGCTCTTCAGGAACCTGCAGGGTGTTATAAACCTGCATCGGGACCATCGCAGCGAAGGTAATCTCTTCATTTACATCTTTCAAAGGATGCCCACTTGGGCAAACAGAAATAAGATGGAGATGGCGCTCTATACTCCGCACCACCACCATCTTACCTGCAATATAATCGAGCGACATGCAGAGCAGGGCGCCATCACCAGGTTTCAATCCCAGGAAATCACAAGTGATGCGGGCCGAGTTGAGCATCCGCTTTTTCTCAACCAACATCGGTTTAGGCTTGCCTGTAGAACCACTTGTATGAACAAGCACCCGGTCGCTACCGTTATTCCATTCTGAAAGGAATTCTTCTAAAGTCATTTTACTACAAACAGTTTGTCACCACGAATCTCCAAAGGCATCGGTATATTATCAGTAAAGAGCTGACCGGTGCCCAAGCCTTGCGGCATCTTAACATTAGGACCATATACTTTAGCTGCATAATGAGCAATAGCATTCAGACCGATATTACTCTCAAGAGCAGAAGTAATCCAGCTGCCGATACCACGCTGGTTAGCCAGTTCTATCCACTCGTTACATCCATAGATTCCACCATGAAGTGAAGGCTTGAGGATGATATACTGAGGACGGACCGTATCGAGCAAAGCCTGCTTCATACTCCGGACATTCACACCAATCAACTCCTCGTCTAGGGCGATAGGAAGCGGTGTTTCGCGACAGAGCTGGGCCATCTTAGGCCACTGATGCTGCTTGATAGGCTGCTCTATCGAATGAATGTCATATTTAGCCAAAGCCTCCAGCTGACTCATTGCATTCTCCGGCAAAAAGCCACCATTGGCATCTACACGCAACTCAACCTGCTCCTTGGTATACACATCACGGATGCGCTTGATGAGATCAAGTTCCTTGAAAAAATCGATGGCACCGATCTTCAGTTTCACGCAATGGAAACCCGCCTGGAGCTTCTCCTCCAGTCGTGCCAGCATCTCCTCGTAGGTTCCCATCCACACCAATCCGTTGATGGTGATGCCCTCTTCTCCCCTACCGAAAGGAGAGTCGAAAAGTTCTGTCAGGTTCTCCATTCCGGCAGGAACAGAAACCCCTTTCTGCTTCAACATTTCTGAAGAAGATGCTCCTTCAGTAGGAACAATCTCCAAAAACTTCTTCGCTGCATCGAAGAACGAAGCGAAGGCTGTTTCCAAACCGAAGGTGATGCTAGGATAAGCACGAATCATATCGTATGGAATGCGTCCCATCTGCTCCACCATCTGACAAACCTGTCGCAGGGTCATCTCATATTCCGGTTTGGCATCGCAACTGAGATCAGGGAGCGTAGCACACTCTCCCACTCCCTCTACTCCCGGCAATTCATCCGATGTAAGGGTGAGATAATAACTGTGTCTCGTGGTATATACGCCACGAGACGTGCCTGCCGGCTGCTTGAAGTGGAGCGTGCGCTCCGAGATTTCTATCTTATACATTCTTTATATAATCTATATATCAATACAATTGAATTCTTCACTCTTCGTTCTTCACTTCCCTTCCCCTACTTTTTCTGTTTCAATTCGTAGAGATCCTTGCGGCGGTCGCGAAGATTTCTTACAGCACCGTAGGTATGAAGCTCATTCAAGAGATTCAGGTCAACATCTGATACGAGAATCATCTCGGTATTAGGTGTTGCCTCTGAACGCTTGCCATCGTTAGGGAAAGCAAAGTCGCAAGGGGTGAACACGGCGCTCTGGGCATACTGGATATCCATGTTGTGAACACGTGGCAGGTTGCCCACACTACCCGCAATGGCTACATAGCACTCGTTCTCGATGGCACGCGCCTGTGCACAGACTCTTACTCGGGAGTAAGCATTCTGGGTATCGGTCATGAATGGCACGAAGAGAATCTGCATGCCATCCTCAGCCATTAATCTTGACAACTCAGGGAACTCCACATCATAGCAGATGACGATACCAATCTTACCGCAATCGGTATCAAAGGTCTGGATATGGCTACCACCACTCAATCCCCAGCACTTCTGCTCATCTGGTGTAACATGAATCTTCTCGTACATGTCTACGCTACCATCTCTGCGGCAGAGGAAGCCCACATTATAGAGGGAATCGTCCTTAAGATAAGGCATACTACCCGTGATGATATTGATGTTGTAACTGATGGCCAACTCGCGGAAACGGTCACGGATTTCTTCGGTATACTGCGCCATCTTTCGGATGCTCTGCGCCTCACCCAAATCATTGAAACGAGCCATCAAAGGCGCATTGAAATACTCTGGAAAGAGAATGAAATCGCTCTTGTAATCGCTCACAGAATCAACGAAGAACTCAACCTGTTCGAAGAGGTCATCCACCGAAGCGTATGGGCGCATCTGCCACTGTACCAATCCGATTCTTACGGTTGGCTTGCGGTCTACATAAGAATCCGTAGGTGGCTGATAATAGATGTTATCCCACTGCAAGAGGGTGGCGCAGTGTTCGCTCTCCTCATCACTAGGAAGATAGTTGCGGATTACGCGGCGCACGTGGAAATCATTGGAAAGCTGGAAGGTAAGAACCGGGTCATAGATTTCACGGTTTCTTACATGCTCGATATACTCCTTAGGGCGCATCTTATCGGCATACTTGTGATAGTTTGGTATACGACCGCCAAACATGATAGCCTTCAAGTTGAGCTTCTCGCAGAGTTCCTTACGATACTCATACATACGGCGAGCCAGGCGCAAACCACGATAATCAGGGTGGATAAATACCTCGATGCCGTAAAGAATGTTTCCATTAGGATCGTGGGTATTGAAGGTTTCATTACCCGTAACCTGAGCATAGGTATGATCGCCCTTCACCATATTATAATTGACGATGATAGAGAGCGCACAGCCCACAATCTTATCATCAACGATAATAACCACCTGACCCTCAGGGAAGATAGTAATGAGTTTCTTAATCTGTTCTTTTGTCCAAAATACATCTGAGTCTGCGTAAATACGCCTAAATGACTTGGCAAGCTGATCATAATCCTCCATACGGAGGTTGCGCATGCCTACCTTTTCGATTTTTCGAGTTGGTTCCATAACAACTGTATTTTTATTATTATCTAAATCCGGGTGCAAAGATACAGCAAATTATAGATACGACAAAGAGTTTTCGCAAATAATTGACATTTACGAAAACTCTTTTCATGTATTTTACACAAAGAGCGCGTTTACGCTTAAAATCAGATGCTAATATTTGGCAGTTTCCTGTGGAATCGCTTTATCATGATCATCCAGATAAAACAACTTCACAGGATGATACTTCTCACTTGCCACAGAATATTTATCCTGGCGATAACGGGTCAGGATGCCTCCTATCCCCAACATCGTATGAAAAGCCGAAAGACTCGTCTGTACCTGTTGGGTACGATGACCAGACAAAGTTTTCAGTATTCCCGGATATTGTTTTCCATAACCAGATGATGTCCAGATGATGAAAGGAACATGCAGCTCATAATCAGATGCCTTCGGGGCGGCGTGCAGAAAGAGGCGACGGTCATCATCAAAGATATTCTCTCCATGGTCGCTGGTATAGAGCATCGCCGATGTAGGTTGGCTATATACCCCATCCGTCTTTGCCTGAGTCTTCTCCCATTTCTGCAGACGTTCTACGATACCATGCAGGATATAATCGGTATACCGGATGGTATTATCGTATGCATTCAGCAGGTCACGCCGGTTCTCTGGCTTCGCTTCGCTCTTACAGTCAGGTTTAAAGAAAGCGAAATTACGGGGATAGCGCTCCTGGTAATTAAAGTGAGAACCATAAGTATGAAGTACCACGAAGAGTTTCCGATAACGGTATTGCTTGGATGAAGAAGCATCTGCCGCAGGCAATATCCCATCCAACTTCTGCAACAAATCACTATCATAATGATTATCTTTTGCAGAAGCACCTTCCTTCAGGAAGTAATGTTCATCAGCCTGTTCGCCAAGGAAATCAATAAAAGAATGATTAGGCAGCTGATTGCTGATAAATACGGTATGAAATCCCGCCTCCCTGAAAGCTGCCAGGATACCTTTCTCATGAAAGAGACGTTCGAAATCCTCTGCTGATGCAGCCGACAGGAGCATAGGAACACTTTTATGCGTAGTATTACTCTGGGTTGTAGCATCGGGAAAAGCTATGATTCCAGGAGTCTTGGAAAGCAAAGGATTGGTATCGCGCGGATAGCCATAGAGACTGAAATTGTGGGCTCTCGCCGTCTCTCCCACCACCATCACATACACCTCGGGAGCCTCAGCATCGTGCTCGCTCCTGGCATCAAACCTGAAATTTCGGCTTGCCTCCCTGTAATTCTCTGAAGCCGCATCACGCTCGAAAGCAAGATAGAGATTATAGCAAACGTTAACAGGATAAAGCTGGTTGCGTAAGCGATAATCATCTACAGCCACATAGCAAGCCAGCAGACAGAATAAACCGACAGCAGCTATCTCCAAAGCCCAACGACGCACTCGATGCTGGAGTTGAACCACTATCATCCCTTTCTTGCTGATATTGACAATGGCCAGAACCAGCAAAGGAAGATAAACCACAAAAACACCCACCACGGCAGGCAACAGATTATCAAGCAGTTCCTTCACCTCGCCAGGATTGGTAGTTACAAGATTCAGAAACATATCTACCGCTATCACTCCCGTCCCGAAGAGATAAAGCAATACCAGTTGGAAGGCAGCGAAAAAAACAAAAAGAAAAGCCCACCAGATCATCTTACCCGGGCATCTGGTTAACGAAAAGAACCACATGTAGAGTGCCAAAGGCAGCAACACATTGGCACCACAAGCCCAAGGAGCCAGACATTCAGTATAGCACAGAGCTATATTAGGCAACAACAATGCTACCACAGCATACCCGTAAAGGAATGCGCCCGATGACACCTTATTATATATATCCGTAAAACTGTTCATTCTACTTTTTCATTAACACTTTAAAGAGCATTATCAAACTACATAAAGAGCATTATTACTAAAACGCTTCATTGATATTGAAGAGAAAACCAGACTGCCCCGACTTACCGAATCCATAATCCAGACGTACATTCACATTCTTCTTAAATTCCCAGCGATAACCTACACCGGCATTCGGCAAAATCTGTTTAGAGCGCAATGCCGAGAATTTCGGGAAGATGGTTCCTGCTCCAACCCACACTACGATTCCATTACGCTTCCATACATGTTGGCGCAACTCAACCGTAGCTTCCAGAGAATGCTTATCGCGATAACGGCCTTCATAATAGCCACGCATGGAATGAGTACCACCCAATTCAGCCATCATTCCCCACGAAGGATTACCAAAGTTGAGGTTAGCCCCAATGTCCTCGGCAAGAACCGTTCCCTTACCCAGTCGCTGATAGGCATCAAAACGAAATGCCGTCGTACTGAAAGCATAATCATTTCCCATAAATCCAGGTCTGAACATCTGATTGATATTCAGATAGATACCACGATGTGGATTCGTAAGATTATCTCTGTTATCATATACCAGAGAAACGCCAGCTCCTACATTCCAAGTATGCTGATCCATGCCTTGCAGTAATTCCGGACGCTCAATATGTTTACCTATTACATAGTCATAACTCGCCATCGGTCCGATATAGAAATTATCTGCTACACGAAACAGGAAGCTAACTTCAGCCTGAGCCTGCCAACGCTTCATGTCACTCTTATTGGCATCGTTATCGCCCATCTCATAGCCTATTCCCCAAAAATCAGCGGGAAAAGAATAGAAATAAAGGTGATAATCGATGCGATATCTTCCTTTAGGAGCAATATGGTTACCACGGACACCCAACATATAGAAACCTACAGAACTGACATCACCATAAAGCGAGACATTAGAAGGAGGAAGAATACTGTCGTTCGGATCAGTACGGTATAGTCCTGCTGCCACCAATCCCAATCCAAACTTGGTATCAGAGGCATAATGAGGACCACCTATCACACTAAAATCGAAACGCTTATGCTTCTTGTTTTTGTTGGAATCATTAAAGTAGTCAAGAATCCGGTTCACCCATGATTTCCCGGCACGTAAAGCCATCGTATCCACCTTCTCTGCAGATGAGATACTATCGGTTACAGAAAGCTCAGAGGCATAGCTGCCCAATGCCAACATCATAATAAGTATTGTCAGAATATGCTTCATTTTGTTGATTTTATTATTTTAATACACTAATGCTACATTATCAATCCACAAGGTATTGCCTGGAGTTCCGATATAGGCTCCACCATCGGATGAGGAGAACTGAAGAATCAGATGAGTAGGTGTTTCGTTAGCACTCGCCCATCCTACTTCTTTTACCGGCACACTCTTACCCTTGCTGTTACGGGCATAGTCAGTGGATCGCAGTCCCATAGTAGCAGCCTGATAACCTGCCATGTGGCGGATATCGCCATAATGGATTGTATAGGTAGCATCTTCCACCCATCTATTGGTACTCTTTCCGAATCTGACTACCATCGTACCCACACGTTTAGCTGTTATATTTCCCTTAGCATCTTCATGCCGTTTCTGCAGATAGAGCACAGCTATAGCATGATCTCGACCTGCAACCGTAGAGGCTCCGCTAAATCCATTCTGCTTGATACGATTGGCTGCATTAGGAAAAGAAGTCTTATAATCAAAGCGCAAAGCCTTAGGACGTGCGGTGAATGGTATACCCCAGTTGATGGCTTTAGGACCATCCTTGGTACTTGTTATCGGTTCACGAACATTACCCAGAAAGAGAGAACCGGCAGCCAATACCTTGATATTGATGAGTCCCAGTACTTTTACTTTCTCAATATGGGTTACCAGTTTGGCACAATATCCACTACCATGTTTATCACGAAACACAGAGTTATTCGTCTTATAGATGCCCGATACATGTGCCAGGACATTAGAGGAACCCCAAGGCGAACCACCCTTATTGGTATAAGGAATATTACCATTGACAGTCATATTAGGTCCAACGGCATAAACTGTTTTCTGATTTCCTCCAATAATGCCTGATTCTTTGATATTCCTGACTACCCAGTGGTCCATATTACCATATTTAAAAGGAACCACCTTTCCCTGTCCCTTAACGGGAAGGCACGGCAAGGTAGCAACCGCCATAACGATGCCTGATATTATTATTTTCTTCATATCTGTTTCTTTTATATATCATTAAGGCTGCAAAGATAGAAAAATATTTTCTATTTTTCAGTTTTCTTCGACATAAAGCATAAAAAATTAAGAAATAATAATATATTTACTGCATTTTAATTGCCATAAAACAAAAAAGTCCTGCATTTGCTGTTATAAACAAATACAGGACACCTGATTCAATATACAAAACAGAATCTCTTGCACCGGTTACAATAGAGACATGCACCGGTTACAATAGAAACATGTTCCGATTACTCCAAAAGCTATTATCGGTTTGAATACATATTA
>ULLK01007491.1_pt1 | contig 26302 bp, 44 predicted proteins | sample 1951411 | NCBI WGS metagenome assembly ULLK01 (sample SAMEA4835526, study PRJEB28245) | human gut metagenome | biome: gut microbiome; material: fecal sample | place: Denmark | collected 2008 | reverse complement strand
GCTCCTGTGCAATCTGAGAATTAAGAGCGCCCCAAGCCGCCATTTGTTTTGTATCAGTTGCAAAAATTGCTTTCACTGAGCCGTACGTGTTTTCAATATTGATAGCATCAAGAAGTGGATGCTCATTTGAAATGTCTTCGAGAACTGTATCAATTACAGTCTGCGGAATAGTTACATCAAGACCTGCAAGGCTCTGCTTAACATCAACCGACTTAGATGCAGTTTTAATGTTATTGTAAAAGGTCTGCTCAGCTGATGTGAGCTGGCGGAAACCTCTTTTTGCAAGGATAGCGTTGTCGGCGGTCGCACCTACTTCTGCTGCTGTGTCAATAATAGCCTGCTGAAGACTTGTAGCGTACTGCTCAAACGCAGCAGTCATTTTAACTTCATCTTTATCTGCAAATGCTTCTTTTAACTGTTTCGCAAAATTCGTTTTTGCATTATTGATTAAATCAAGATTTTTCATTTTTATTCTCCTTTATAAATAATTTTTATTTTTGAAATAATTTTCAAAAAAATCAAAACTGTCTTTTTCGTGCTGAGTGGGTTTTGATTCCTGTGGCTGCTTTTTGCAAAGCATTTTCGTGAGTTCTGCCGCTGCTTGTTTTGCTTTAGGATTTTTTCTCTGTTCTGCTTGTTCAACAACTTCTTTTGAATCCGTTAAGTCAACAGGGTCGAGAATTTCATCACACAAGCCGAGTTCGAGCGCCTCCTGTGCAGTAAGGAATGTTTCAGCATCAAGCAGTGGTTCAAGGGTTTCTCTCGTAAGTTTATCGCCTGCGTGTACGAGATAAGAATTTGTGCTTGCTTCGCTGATTTTATCAAGCTGTTCGGCGTATTCTCTATGTTCCTTAGCGTTACCGTAGCAAGCACCGATAGCGTGATGAATCATCATAGTTGTATTAGACGGCATTATGATTTTATCCGCTGCCATAGCTACTACACTTGCGATTGAACACGCCATACCGTCAATATACGCAGTAACAGGTACATTCTGCCTTTTTAACAGATTGTAAATAGCGACACCTTCGTCAACATAACCACCAACTGAATTGATGTACAGTTCGATACTGCTAATAGTCCCCGCTTTATCAACGGCTTTTCGGATATACTCTGCACTTGTAGTTGAACCATAGTAATAACCCCAACAGTCTAAATACCCCGGTTCAATTTCACCGTACAAATAGATTTGCAAGACATTTTCATCCGCAATCTGCTTGATTTTGTAGTTTCTTTCTTTCACTGAGTTTCACCACCTTTCAACACCTCATCTGATGTCTGATAGTTCTTTGTAATGTAATATTTCTGTGCCCATTCTTCTTCGCAAGGCAGCATATTACAATACTTTTGAGCCTTTGCAGGGGAGAGGACACCGCTTGCTATTGATTTGTCAAGGTTATTTGCATTGCTTATAGCGTCTATATGTTTAACTGTTGTTGTATCGATAAGCATATAGTTGCCTTTTAAAAATTCGGAATTTCCGAATTTCTTTTTTGTAATTTCTTGTTCAAACATTTGTGCAATAGGATCTACCGCATTTGCGATAGCACAATCCATAGCGTCTGAAAGCATAGATGCCTCGCCGCTAAGAATAGCTGGCGGAATGTGTAAAGCGTTTCCAACAGTTGCATATGCCTCTGCTCTTAGCTTTTGAATATCGGTAATTTCACTGTTTGTAGTTTTCCCTGCCTCTGTTGCAGGCTCTGAATACTTCATTCCTTTGAAAACAGGTAATACAGCATTCTTTGACTCATAATATTTTTTGAACTGCTTTCCGAGAATTTCAGAAAATGTTTCGTTAAAATCTTTATCGCCAAAGTTGAAGTTTTCAAAAGTTACTATACCTTTATGCCCTATGGCTTTATTGTAGCGCTCTTGAGCAGACATCATAAGTTGCTCGTATGTAGTGCACATTTCGGCTAATAAGCCTCTGAGAGCAAAGCTGTTGTACTTTAAATAAATTACTTCACTTTCACTAAAAGTACGCTGATATGTAAAATTTCGGCAAGTTACACTTGTAAAAATATCATCAAAAACAGCATATTCAGTTTTGCAATAGCTATCTGCAATGAGCAACTGATTATCAGCAGTTGAAATAATTAACAGTTCGTTGTCAAAAATTAATTTTGAAATCGCCTGTGTTAAAAACTCGACTTTCGTTTGATGTTTGTTCGGTGCATAATTCCATAGATAGTATTCAAGACCTTTGTACTCCTTGTTATCAATTACAGTAACAAATTCGCACTTGGCAATGCTTTTGGCTATAAAATCAATTGCAGTAAACAGTGCAAGCTCTGTTAGCCTAAACCGCTGCTCGGCGGCAGAATAACTGTCATCAAAGCTGTTGTCATTTTCTTGAGGGGCTGCTTTAATTTTTCTGCGAAAAAAACTAAAAATATTCAAAATATCACCACCTTATATGCTGATAGCTTTAAAAAATTTCTCGAAATTGTCTGTTGAAATAGGCTGGCTTTGTCTGAGCAAATCTAATTGTGTGTATGCCGCTACAAAAGCCATAAAGCCGTCTGTTTTTCTTGACTTTGGCTCAATTTTCCCGTAGCTGATATTGCCGTTTTTATCCTCTGTTGCAGATGTATTGTTCGTGTACCAACGCATTAACGCCGAATCACCCCATATGATTTTATGGTTTGCAAAATCAGATGCTATCAGCGGAGCTACAAGCATTTTGTCTGACGGACGCACGAGTTTTAAGTTATTAAGTCCCTTGCGGTCACACTCAAATCCACACTCCAATAGAGGACTTTTGAGCAAAGTGTAGCGGTAATTATCAAGCGCTCCTGCTATGATGTTGTAGTGCTTTTTCTGTTCTTTGAGCCATTCTGCAACAATTTGTGGCGATATTTCTGCACCATCAACTCGTTGTAGGTCAGGCTGTTTATCATACGGAAATTTAATTCTGCTGAGGTCAGCGGATTGTGAGCAATACCACGACATCGGTTTCCAAACAATTTCGTTATCAATCATAAACAGCAAACCTGCTCCGAGAAAATCTGTTGTTTTAGTATAGTCAAGACCAAACACACAAGTTTTGCCTTCCAAATCGGGTAGCGGTCTGTTTGTGGCTTTTATGTTTTCCCACGCTGTAACCGGGTGCATTTCTGTACCCTTGGGGATATTCATACGCTTAGTCATAAAAGATGAATTGTTTACTTTGTCACGCTTCCAATCCTCAAATTCCTTTTGAATTTCTCTTAACAAATTTGGAAAATATTGCAACGACGGATTTGCTTTGTACCAATTCTCTTGCTCATATACCTCTTTTTCATTGTCTAACCTGCATATGAAATAAAGAGTGCCGTTGTCAGGTGCATCACCATTCAGTACTTCAAGACCTGCGGCAAGCTCGTTGTCAAGCGGCCCGTCCCGAACATCTCCCATAGTTGTAATTGTTGTTCTGCGTGGCATAGCTTTTTTGCCTAAGCCCGTTGTGAAAACATCAATGAGCTTATAATTTTCATATGCGTGCTTTTCGTCAAAATCTACTTTGCCGGGTCTGCCTCCGTCTTTCGTTTTGCTGTTTGAAGTTCTGTATCTGATTGTTGAATTAGTCTTTATGTTTGTAATCTCTGTTTTATTCCACTTAAAATGCCGCTGCATTTTTGTAGAATTGTTTTCCAAAATCTCGTAGATGTCATTAAAAGTTGTGCTTGCTTGCTCTTCTGATGTTGCACAAATGTCAATATCGTAATTGCGTATGCCGTTGACAGGCGTGAGCAGAGCAAAATCTTCAAATGCAAGATAGCCATTTTTTCCTGCGCCTCGCCCGACCACACAAACTAAATCGGGAAATCTTAATACACCCGGTGCGGAATATGTGCAATTATGCAGAATAAAACAAAACTTTTCCCACGCAAATAATTCGTATGGAAAATATTTCTGTAGAGCAAAATACTTTTCAACCTGCTCACTGTCAACATAGACTTGCTCATTTTCGAATACTTTTTCTATGAAATTTACAAGCTGTATTTGCTCTTTGCATACACGATATTGACCACTTTTTACTTGCTTTATGTAATCGTCAAGGTATTTACAGTTCGTCATTTACATCACTTTCTACCTTGTCGATTGATAGCCCCATTTGCGAAAGAATAGCAAGTCTTTGCTTGTTGTACATTATTGAATTTTTCACTGACGGATTGTCTTTAGTGTATTCTTTACCTGTTGAAGAAATCGCCTTGTATGATAAGCCGTTTTTCTTGATATCAGCTTGCATTTGTCGTTCAAGTTTAGTATAGAAAATGTAACTTTCGATTAAGTCACGATACACATCAATGTCTGCTCCTTTTAATGTGAGTTGTTCAATTAAGCTTTCTTTGATTTTTGCCATTTTAACTTGTGCCATTTTATTGCTCCTATCACAAAAATTTCTCGTGCGTGCGTGCGAGGACAAATTGTCTACCCTGTACACCGTTATCCATACGCTTGAGGCAAATGCGATTTTTGACCCCGGGGGTGCTACCATTTTTCGGAAAATTCTTCTGAAAAAATTTTTTCTTGCAGTTTGTGATGCTCTTTGTAATGACAATCTTTGCACAAACATTCAAGATTGTTGATGTCAAGAGCAAGGTCCGGCCTTGCTTTAAGATATTTCTTGTGATGTACAGCTTCGCAAGGGGTATATTTGCCTTTAGCTCTGCATCGTTCACATTCGTAATGTTCTTTTTCTTTTTTCTTTTCACGCACTTGTATCCAATCTGCTGTCAGATAAAATCTATAAGCTTTACCGCTTTGTACTTGTTGTATTATCCATTCCGTTGTTACATGTCTTTTTATCATTTTGCAAATAAATAAGCCGCTGTATTAACAGCGACTTGATTAACTTTGTGTTTTCTGAGCTTTGCTCAATTATATTCTAACATACCCTTAAGCGAACAAACGAACAACTTTCACCACTCATAGCGATTGCACATCATACGCACTCCGTCCTCTGTATTCCCTCCGCCCATAATGAACGCTATTTCTTTCCAAGAACGCTTATCACGCAAATGCAAAATTAAGCAGCTGCCCTCTGTTGTTTCAGCTGGTATACTACATATTGCAACAGCTCTTCTCGTTTCTGTGTTGTGTAATTCGTTTCGAAGGTCAGCTATTTGGGGCACTATCTTGTCAATGCTCCCTGACGCACTTGCTCCGTTTGCAGCAGTAATGTTTGAGGTAATGTGCGTTACCTCTGCTTCAAGAGTGGCTATCCTGACTCTGTAATTACAGATATTGTCACTCATTTCCCTGATTTGTTTTAGGTTCATTGTTTGTCAGCCTCCTTGTTGCAGTCAATTGCATAAATACAAAATGATAGCTTGCCCCGGTGAAGTCATTAACCCACATATCGTCTTTGTAAAAATAATATCCCTCAGGTACAGGCAGTGCCTCGCCTTTTTCAAGTTTTTTGAATTCACGCTTTTTGCCCTCAACAACTGTTACTTCGGGCTTGGTTAGATTTCTTGATGTTCTTAACCTTTTCTTTCCGAAAACGTCTTTGCGGATATATTTTGCAAGATCGGCAAAATTGCCGTCTTGATATAGCGGTGTGAAGTTTATGCCGTTTTTCCATTGCCAACACTCTGTTGAAATTTCTCTGATACAATCTTCAATCACTATATGCAGATGCCAATTCTTGCCGAGCTTGCCACATTCACAGTAGCCAATGTATTTGAATTGTACTCCTATTTTTTCTGCTCTGCGTTTGATTCGTTTGAAAAAATTATTAACAATCTTTTCAAACTGCTCCTCTGTGAATTCTCCTTTGGGCGCTGAAAAGCGAGCAAACCAATCTCCTTCGGTAAAGTTACAGAGGATAAGTCTTTGAGTATGCTGCTCTCCACGAATGCGGTTTGCAAGTGCTTGTTTTTCGTTTGTTTTTGCTTGATTGAAATTGCGTGCAATGTTCTTTTTGTTACGCTTGCGTAATGATTTATAATATTTTATTTCGAGCATAGGCCCTGATTTAACTTCACATTTATATATGTACATTTTATAAATCCTTTATTATATCATTATTTTTTATAGCGGTCACTTAATTAATTACTTGAGCAGGATGTGCATGGGCATTTCAGCCCCTGCGATTTTCATTTGAAGTATTCAAGATATGATTTTGCAATGCCTTTGCAATTTTCGGATTTTACAGGAACTCTATGTGCAACAACATTAAGATTATCGCAATCAAGTTCTTTGTATATTTCCGCTGCTCGGTTCTCATCTGTTGACTTGTAAAACTTAAACAGTAAGTCAACAAAAGGTATATCGCCAAAGCGGTCGAAAAATAGTGCTTCGTTCTTAGTAAGAACTTGTACGCATTTCTGCTTGTAGTCCTCATCGTTTTCTGCTTTTATGAACAGCTGATTATACACATCTTGCTTTGTGAGGAGGTCGATAACCTCTAAAGCGGTTTTTAAAGCATCAGTATCTTTGTTATTAATTTGATGTGCAAGTTCTGTAAGTTTGCAAGATGTTTCTCTCGTTCGTTTAATCCATTCACGGTGCTCAATCTCTGCGAAATATGTTTCTGTTCTGAATCGTCTGTATTCGCTCAATAACTTGTATTTGACCTGCACACCACTCCTCTGCTCCTCGCTGAACAGCGTGTAAAATGCCTGCAATTCTCACAGCTTTTAATCTTCACTGTCCGCCTTTAGCTTTATGTACTTAAGCAGTACAGCCGAGGCCTCCTCCCAGCCATAGCAAACAAGCGCCAAATTGCCCTGCTCTCTCAGTCTCTTTATCCATTTTCGCTGCTTTTCAGTCGCTTTGTTGTTGCCCACCTTGAGTTCAATGTAAAGTGCGTGATATTTCCCCCTCGATACAGGCAAACACAAATCAGGCACACCGGCTCTCACACCTTGCCTTTTAAGGTTAAACGCCTCTTTCTGATTTCTCTTGCCACCATTTGGTACATGATACAGCAAGTCAAGCTGCGGATAAGTATTTCTCGCATACGCAACCCAGTTGAATAGCTTAATCTGCTCATACGCCTCATTTGTCATTCAAGCACCTCCAAATCACCAAGGTAATCAGCCACAATTTGAAATGCAAGCAGTGCAATCATCATCAAAACAGCTGTCGCTGAATTGCTTTTCCGCAGGGTCGTCGGCATACGATGCTGCATATGGACAATCAAAAAAGGCTATACAGCTATCAGCCATTTCGTCGATACTCATTGATTTGATTTTTTCAAAGTTTGTCATTGTGTTCACACCTCACTTCAACAATTCATCTGTTGTAATGTTAAATAAATCTGATATAGCTATTATGGTTTCGATATTAGGCTCATTCTTTCCAATTTCATAGTTTGAAATACTTGTCCTGCTCAAATAGAGCTTTTCGCCCAACTCATCTTGCGTTAATCCATTTTTAAGTCTTAACGCTTTTAGCTTTTCCGAGAATGCCATCACTCTTCACCGTCCTCAATAGGCTGGTTCCAACATTCAGCACAGTTATAGCCTTTTTTGCAAGCATCTATGTTGTCCTTCAGTCCTAAGTAATGTGGGCACAAACCTTCGGGCGTGCCGTCATCGCCAATCAGAGCGTTCGGATACTTCTCCAAAAGCTCCGTAAGATATGTCTTTTTATGTTTTTTCGTCATCCTTTGCTTTTCCGCTAGGTAATTTTCAGTTTTTGAACAATCAATCATTTTCTTCACCTCTCCAAATCCATTTTAGTCCCACAATAAGGGCAGTAGTTGCTGTCCACATATTCCTCGCAACCGTTGAGCAATGCGTTTCTGCCGCACTTTGAGCAAAACGGCGTGCCGTGTAGTCCGCCATACGGATGTATATATTCTTCAAGTTCCTTTAAGTCAAAATCTTTCACAAGCCATTTTCCATGCTTGATTTCTTCCATTTCACACACGGTTGCTTCGTTGGGTTTACTTCCGTCAACTTCGATAATATGCTTAACTGTTTCGGCATTTCGTTTTGAATTAAAGTATATTGTGCTTACACTATCGTCTGTGAACGATATATCCAGTGCATAATCACCGCAAAAATCACGAATTTTTAATTCTTTTTCAGCCATTATCATTACCACACTTTCTCTCACCATAACTACAGAAATCGTCTGGGTTCATACAGAAGTGATTGAATAACCTTGTACAAACCGACTGCCCAAATGTATCTTTTGAGAAGTATATACAGTCCTTGCATCTTACAACTTTTTGTGCATCGGTGGCAGGGACTTTTTCAATAGCATCAAGAATATCATTGTTGTACTCTGATATGCAATCTTCCCACTCACCGTAATATTCACAATTATCCATAGCATTTTCTACAACATTGAGTAATGCTTCACGCTCTATGTATTCTTTTTCAGCCATTATTTTCACGCTCCCTTTTTTCGGCAATAAGATGTAAGCCTTTGTAACAATCATCACATAGCTGTATTTTAATTTTTCTCTTGCTTCCGATAGGAATTGCAATCCTGCTTCCGCAATCAAAATCCACCCCTACATAAAATTCCTTCATTTTAACTGTGTGTGGATCTGAGATAACTTTTTCACAACAATCGCACTGATAAACTCTCATTTACTTTCACTCTCCTCAATAGGCTGATTCCAACATTTAACGCAGTTACCGTCTTTTCTGCAATCATCTGCACCCATAAGTCCTAATCTATAAGGACAAAAATTGGGTGTTCCGTCATCTTCAAGCGAAACATTCGGATATTTTTTTAAAAACTCACTTAAATAAGTTTTCTGTGGGTGTTCGTCACTCCACTTCTGAACGATTTTGATTGCTTTTTCGGGATAGAGCGTTTCAAAGTCCGAACACAACATCGTAGAACAATTATTTAAATGGCTCAAAGGGCAGTCAGCACAATTAAGTTTACATGCATATCCACCGTGATTTAGTTTATGTTTTTTCGTCATCCTTTGCTTTTCGGCAAAGTAATTTTCTGTTTTTGAACAATCAATCATTTTCTTCACCTCTCCAAATCCATTCTCGCACCGCAATGTGGGCAATAGTTTTCAAATTGATAATGGTTGTTAATGACTTGATAAACAACCTCTCTCCCGCAAGTTAAGCAGTATGCTTCCGCTTCACCTACTTTTCTGTCTTTCTTTTTTACCCACTTTGAGAGTTTAACTTCGTCAACAACTTTAAGTTTAATTTTTATACGACTGATTTTTTTAATGTGGGACAATCTAAAAACACAATTACTAACAACCTTATCCCCACAAGTGCAGAAATATCGTAACTTTGGTATTGACAAAAAGGCTTTTTCACCTGTTTTATGTAAAATGCCCTCAATCACCGTTCCGTCAAAAAGTACGATTTCAACATATTTCCCTAAATGTCTTTCGAGTTCATATCTTGTCATAATTTTTACTCCTTTAAAAGTTCGGGGCTGTCATAGATATTGCCGATGACTTCAAACAGCTCGAAATATTCGTTCCTTTCAAACAACTCGTCAAACAACTCGAAATCATCAACATAATTTCTGTTGCGCTTGCTGCAATAGCAAACTTGCCGTTATTGCCGTCCCAAAAGACTTCGTAAATTCCTTTACTGCCGTCCATATCATCAAACGCCAAAATATCACCCTCAAAAATCTTAGCACCGTTCTTATCCGTAAAGCCTGTGTACTGACCTATTGTGTCGCTTTCAATATGCCACACATTTGAACTATTGTTCTTGTATGGCTCTTTGATTACCAAGCCTTGGGGTTCAATACTCAAAAAACCGTACTTCCATTCGTTCCCGAATTTTCCTCTAAATAATATTTCTCTCATCTATATTCTCCTTTTTGATTTAATATCGCATATTTTCTCTGTGCTTGCTTTAATCTTGCTTCTCTGCAGTTCTGACAATAAAGGTGTTCTCCGTGTTCAATAAAATCTTTGCCACATCTTTTGCAAAATTGCGGTTTTAATCTTACAAATGATATACATTCGTCACAGCCGTTTTCTTTTGCTTTACATCCTCTGTACTTGTCCCAGTTTTGGCACATATCTTTTTGAAAATATACATTAAACTTTTTTATTCCGTCCAAATCAGCGCTCAAGCACGCTATAAATCTTGACATCAACTCTTTAACTTCTGACTTTTCTTCTGCACTAAGTAAGTTTTTATGTTTTAACTGTTTAGAAGTAGCGTTATCTCCGAAATTACCGTCACCGATAATTGCTCTTACTTTATCAAGTCTTTCTGTTAGATATGTATTGTATACTCTGCCTCTGATTGCTTTAACAGACTTAGATATTTTTTCTGATATAAGTTCATAACTGTATCCGTTCTTAATCATTTCGCCAAGCATCATATATTCGCTTTCGGTCCATTTGATATGATTATCCGCCTTAACCGGTCGCTCTTTGATACCAAGGTCGCATATTCTTCTTTGTATAGCTCCTTCAGTTCTTTGAAGTTTCAGAGACAGTTCTTTGTAACTGTATTTATATTTACTAAGCAATCGCATAAGTTCTTTATCTTCAAACTCACTCCAAGGAGTTCTTTTAAACTGATATGATTTTTTTATATCTTTGCGCCTTTTTTCATCAACCCACTTTGGTTCTTTACCTAAACTGTTCCTCTGAAAGCTGCTGAAATCAAGAAAATTCATATTTTCATATGCCCACTTCCAAAACTCATCTATAAGAATCATATTAAAAGTTTGTTTTCCACGCTTTACTTTGTGTGTTTTCAATCCTCTGTTTTTAAACCAGGATACATTTTTATATGAATCGGAGTTTTTTCCTAAAGCAACAAACAATTGATGTTTTGTAATGTAAATACTATTATCAAAAAAAGCTCCCAGCTTAAGTCTATTAACTTTTTGAATTACAGAACTTTTGCTTCTTTCAAGTTTTGTACAAATTCTTTCAACACTTGAATTGCCCCACATTTCGCACAAACTGTTGACATCATCATCTGTCCATTTTCTTCTCATTTTTCTTAACTCTCTTTTCACTCACAACATCTGATATAATCTTTCCTGCACGCACTAAAGCTGTGTATTCGCCGTAGCTGTAATATGTGTTATGTATTTTGTTATACTTAGCAATCTCAAGACATACCAAATCAAGATGATCAAGTTTTTTCTGTTTCATATTCTCACCTCACCAATCATTTTCTCCGTCTATTGTTAGCTGCCCTGGCAGAACATTGTCCTCCATCCACCAGTGATACACATCTATTCCTGATTGCCACATATTAGTTGTTAATCCTGCTTGCTTGCGAACTTCTAACATTCTGTCAAACGCTCTGATATACAAATTTCTGTATTTAGGATACAGTGCAAATTCTTTGTATCTTCCTTTTCCTGCCATAGGGCAGCCAACGCAACCTACTCTGTGAAAGCCACACTTATACAAAGGATTTAAATTTATATGTTCTTCTTTGATATAGTCTTTTACATCGTCATTTGACCAATCACATATGACATTGAATACCGTTTTCCCTTGTAGTTGACAATGCTCAACGATTTTTCTCTTTTCGTCATTATCGTTGTTAATGATAATTCTCTTTGAGATGTCTTTACTCCAAGTCTGAATAATTCCGCTTTTAGCTCTGTTGGTGCTTTCCGCTCTTCTTACGCCTGTCACAATCGCTCTGTCGTGTCCTGCTGTTTCTTTCAGTATTGCACAACAATATCGTGCAAGGCGAGTGGGTGGGATTTTCTTAGCCGGAATCAAGCTCCACATACTGACAGATTTACCTTTGAAAGTTGGCATTTGCGTTGTACACTTAATTCCTTTAGATTCCAGCTCTTTGAACTTTCGGCGAATGTGATAAACGGTTTCGGGCGCATCGGCAGTTGTATGACTATGTAAAACCTCAAAATCTATACCTGACTTAAGCGCAAGATCTAAAATTATTTCGCTATCTTTGCCGCCGGAATAGCATAGTAGCAAAGGCTTATTATAATAATATCTACTAATCTGAGCACCTTCTTGCAATCGCTCAATACTCATCTTCTCTAAGTCTTTCATTTTCTGCTCCTCAACAAAAAAACTTAGAGCAGCCGCACCTGCTCTGCAGTAACATTATGCAAGTCAGTATTATATTTTATGAAGAATAATCAACGAAAGTTGTACTTTCTGATATATAGTAAAGCCGTGCGGAGCTTACTAACTTAATTAAAAGCCTTCATTCATCAAAAGCTTTTCTACGCACAACGATAAGAATTTGCTTACCGTTATGCCGTCTTGCAGCTTACAATTAAGCACTTTTTCCCAGTGTTTAAGATTTTGAGAAGATGTATAGTTGATTGCATGTCTTATTGATCTCTCAACTCGTGAACCCGTCGAAGCAACTTCATTTGCAACATCTTCATACAATTTGCAAAAACTTATATCTTCGCAAGCATTTGTAAGTTCATACAACTTACAAATAGCTATGGTCGAATAGTTGTATCCGTTTAAATTTGGAGTAATTCCGAGTGTAAGCAACAATTTCTTTGCTCTCTTAATAGTTTTTTCCATTTTGATTTCACCTCTTGATTTTTATAAAACTTATTGCTATAATAAATATGTAGATTTGGCAATAAGCCTTACTTGAGCGTTGATCACTGCCCTGTGTCAACGCTCTTTTTTTATGTTTCCGCCTCTTGCAACAATCAAATGCTGCCTTTTGCCCATATTTGTATCAACTGTTTCAACAAGTTCTACAGATACCATCATCCTGCCTTTTTGAGTTCTGCGGTATATAACTGCATTAATCTTGTCAAAACGCTTTTCAAGCACATTTGGCAATTTTAAAATAACCGGCTCTTCTTTTATAAAAGCCTCTTTAATCTCCGCTGCTGTCATTGTTTCCCTCCGCAGGCTCAAATACATCCGCTGTCACATACTTAAAACATCCGTCATAAATCAAAAATCTTATGTCATATCCTTGTTTGTTTTGAGCTCTAAAGCGACATACATCATATACTGCAAAGACTTCTGATATATCTTCTTTACATCTGACTTTAAACATATGTACTCCTGTTAAGTTCTTATTGCGTACTTACAGCACTTAATAAACTTCTTGCAGTTCTTAACAACACGCTTAAATCCGACTGCCTTGTTGCAAAGTTTGTGATTATCAAGGCTCTCTTTAGTTTCTGCAACATAGTTTAGTATGTCTTCAAGCCTTTCGGCTGTCACTGTATCAAGTCCCTGCAATGTCATTACCTCGCCGTCCTTGATATTAATAAGTATATTTTCCATTACTCAACCACCATCCCGCAAAGTTCCATTAGGTCCACGCTTACCTCAAACTCAACAAATTCTTTATCGACCTTCACCGATAACCTACAGCACATCTCGTCCTCATAGTCAGGGTAACATCTCCTGTACAGTGTAGCCGTTATAAACTCATCATCGGTTCTGTATCTAAGCACTGCTTTGTCATTACGCAATTCAAACTTACAATCATCTACACTTTTTGCCATAGCAAAGTAATCCTCATTGTCTTTTTCGTATTCACTGCCAGCATAGGTCTTTACAAGTTTAAACATCATTTCTTTTGTTATAATTTCTACTCTCATAATAATCTCCTTTAATCAACTCAAAATACTTGCAAGGACTGCCTTGCTTATACCGCCGAGTTTCTTGTTATAGTCTTTTTGAAAGTGTCGCTTAACAGTAACGCAACTTTTTCCGAGATACTTTGCGATGTCCCGATACTGCAAAACTTCCTTATCCGGAAACGCAACGTCTAACCTGTCGAGGTTGTCTCGAAATAACGGCTTTTCTCTTGCCATGTCATTCCCTCCTGCTCTCCTCTGTAATTTTGTCTGATACGATTTCAACATCCTTAAACGGATAGGTCGGTATGTCGTTAATTATTACATCCATCTTTTTTTATTCCCTCCTGCGTTTCGTTATAAGCCTTTTCGAAGTAAGCTTTTGCGTCCTCTTTAGATATTCTCCACTCACCGAACATCTTTGCCGCCGGCAAAACGCCTGACTGTGCTTTTTTCTTTAAACAATCAACCGAGAACCCCCAAAGGGTTGCCAGCAACGGCAAATCTATGTAGAGTGGGACATCGTCCCAGTTGGTTACTGTTTTCTTAGCTTTCATGTAATCACCTCAATGAACCTGTGTTGTATTTCTCTCTAAAATATGATATTATTCAATAAATAGGGAGTTGATGGTATGTGGGCTGTTATTAGTGGCATTTTAGGTATATTAGGCTTTATTATCTCGCTTATAAATTTAATTCAATATTTGATGTCACGCAGAATCAATTTAGAAATTCAGATAAGAGAGTGTACTCTTCGCCAATATGCAAAGGGCCAGAAAAAGCTAACTTTACACTATCGGGCAAACAATAAATCTAACCTGCCTATTACTATTACCGATCTGCAAATCGTTATTAACAGTAGAGTTTATGATGAAAGCCTCTACACCTTTGAAATATTCGCTTATAAACATACAATAGATGATATAGTTGAATATGTGCCAACTTACAACGAACATTTACCTATCAATCTTCCAATGCTTTCATCACATGCTGGTTATCTCGTCTTTTTAGTTCCTGAAGATACTCCTGAAAATGTTTGTAAAGATTTGACCTTGAAAATTCGCACCAATCGTCATAAGGAAGTACAAAGGTCATTTGTACCGAATGAATTGGTAGTTCTCCGCCGAACTCTTCCAAAGAAATTTTGTAAAAATCACTCTGAATAGGATAAGCAGGGCGTTCAAAAGGAATTTGTCTTTCCGGCATTTCCTTTTTTCTTTTGCCTTTTAACATTTAATCACCTCTTTGTTAGTTTCGTTGCTTTGCATCCTCAATACAATGTGATATAATTTCAATGAAAGGAGGTGCAAGCTATGCGGTTAAATTCGGATTGTGTTCGTGATATTTTACTCGCAATCGAAAAAGATGTTGATTATCACAGAATATTGGAGTTAAAATTTGATGATACTCTTCCTGACAATCTCCAAAAATATTCTGCCGAGGAGCTACTCTACCACATTAGACAATGTAAGATAGCAAATCTTATTATTGATGTGCATTCATTTGATGGGGGAAAATATGTAACGATTGCAGATTTATCGCCTGATGGGCATCAATTTCTTGCTAATATTCGTAATGATAATATATGGGGCAAGGTTAAAAAGATTGCTGGAGTTGTTGGTAGCAACTCTCTTTCCGCAGTTACCCAAATTGCTTCAAATGTTGTAACGGAACTTATAAAAGCTCAATTTGGAATTATTTAAACTTTATCGTATTGTCGGCTGCTCGCTTTGTGCAGTCGGCAATTTCTTCTTTAGTGGGGGACCTGAACTTTTCTTTGCAAAATAGTGTAATTGCTCTTGTTGCGATTTTCCACTTCACAGCTTTTATAATTGCTACTACCGCTACAACGGTAGCAATTACTGCGTATACACTTAAAAACATTGTTATCACCTCTTATGCTGTCTTAATATGTTCAACACTTTGAACTTTTGGATCAAAAAAATATTTCGGTATATCTTCATTACTAATTCCTAAAATCTCACAAGCTGTGCAGATTTCGGTTTGTTTCCATTGTGTTTTTCCGTTCATTTTTAAAGATATGCTTCGCTCTGATAAGCCCATTTTATATGCAAAAATGGCTCTAGTCCTACATTTTTCTTTAACCAGTCCTTCAAGTTTTCTATAATCGAATGGCATTTAATCAACTCCTTTGTAGTTCAATCTCTTTGAACAATTTTAGAATAACACAGCTTGATTACTATGTCAATACTTTTCTTCAAAAAAATTGAACTTTTTTTCAATATGCTATTGAACTTTTGTTCAAGATGTGTTACAATACACTTAAAGCAAGGTGATATAAGTGAAAAAGTATACAACTTCATATAGATTGAAACAAATAATGTCAGATTTAAATCTTAAACAAGTTGATATTCTTAATTTAGCTGCTCCATATAGCGAAAAATACGGAATTAAACTTAATAAAAATGATTTAAGTCAATATGTTAGTGGTAAAGTTGAACCGGGACAAAATAAATTATACATATTGGGTCTTGCACTAAATGTTAATGAAGCCTGGTTAATGGGATTTGATGTTCCTATGGATAGATCAAATTATAATTGTGATAGTAAAGAATTAACTCTTAATGCACACGAAAAGAAACTTGTTGTTGCATATAGAAATAAGCCTGAAATGCAACCGGCTATTGATAAGTTACTAAATATTAACGATGATTCAAGTGAAGAGTATGTTACAGTTTTAACCGCTGCGAGAAGCAGCGACAATAGACCTATTGAGCAAAGCAAATTACATAAAGATAAGCTTGAACTGTTAAGAAGTGCTAAGACAGTTAAAGATGATTCTGATTTATAAATAAAAACCACCCCATAGGTTACAATACCTATGAGGTGAGGTAAATGGATTATGGTAAATATAAAAACGCTCGTAATGCTTCGTGGCAATGCATATTAGACTACAATATTAATATATTGCCTGTTAAGGTTACAGATATAATTAATAAATCTGATAATATACGTTTGGTGAAAAACAGCGTTGCAAAGATACTTTGCAACGGCATAAGCGGTATAACCATTGTGGATAATGACAAATTTATTATTGTGTATAAGGATACCGATAATTCAAAGAGATGTCGATTTACAATAGCACACGAACTTGGGCATATTTTCCTCGGCCATATGATAGTAAATCAGACAACTTACAGAACATTTGCTGTGCAAAATGATACGGAGAGTTCAGCTAATATCTTTGCTCGTGACTTGCTCGCTCCTGCGTGCGTACTGCACGAATTGCAGATTTTAACCGCTGCGGAAATATCTCGGTTATGTAATATAAGTCTTGAAGCTGCGACATATAGATCAGAGCGTATGCACGAGCTTGAAAAAAGAAATGCTTTTTATAAGCACCCACTCGAGCAAAAAGTTATAAAACAATTTAATCAATTTATTAATAAAAATAAAAGTATAAAAGTCAGTCGTAGCACCACCTACGACTGACTAAAAAAGATGTGAGAAGAAAACGCACTCCTCTAAATCTATTTTACAATATATTATATATTTTGTCAAATATTATATTATGTGAGGAGCTTAGCAATGGGATTTTTTGATATTTTTAAAGTTTCACAATATAAGAGTGAAATTGAAACGCTAAAAAAACAAAATGATGAGTTAAAGCAAAAATTAAGCGAATTGTGCTTTGATGATTACGATACATCACAGAGAATTATTCAACAATTAAAGCAAGAAATTGAGAAAAGCAAAGAGGAAGCTTTAAATCTTGAAAATCAGCGTGCTTTATTAAAAAATAAGCTTAACGATGAAACTGAATCAACAAAAGAAAAGCTTAATGATTTAAAGATTAAAACAGATGAGAGAATACTGAGCTTAAATGTTGAAATCGAAAAAACAGAAAAGAAATTAAAAACAGCTAAAAACAAATTAGACAGAACGAAAGAGCTATACAAGAGTATTGATTATTCTATATCTAATTTTTTTGAATATTCTCCTGATTTAGCAGAATTGAAATTATATAAATCAGAGTTTGATGAACTTGAAGAGTTGTCACCGTCTGTTATTCTTAAGCTACATTATATGGATGTTAAAAGTTTAAGAAAAGCATTTAAAGACAATGACAAACAAATCGAAAAAGTTTTATCACAATATCGTAGCAGGTACACTACAAAGGCGAATAAAGCTATTTATGATTTAATGGTAATAGCTTTAAGAGCAGAATTGCAGAATATCTTATATAATCTGAAATATGAAAAATTAGATAATGCTATTGAACAAGTAAAAAATACTTCTCAAAAATATCTGAATATCGCAGCTCAAGGTAATCAGAATATAGCTGGAACTCTTACAAAATTTATAGGCGAAATAGAATATTTATTTATAAATGCTGTAAAAATAGAGTATAACTATTATGTAAAAAAAGAGCAGGCGAAGCAAGAGCAACTTGCTATTAAAGAGCAAATTCGTCAAGAAGCTGAAGAACGCAAGGCACTTGAGCAGGAAAAGAAGAAGATTGAAAACGAAGAACTTAAATATAACAATGAAATTGAAAAATTAAAAGAGCAGTTAAAAGCTTCGGCAGATGAAGAAAGTAAAGCTTTAAATGCTAAAATTCTCGAATTGCAAGCAAAACTTGCTGATGTCACTATTAAAAAAGATAATATCGTTCAACTTCAAAATGGTAAGGCAGGTAATGTATATATTATAAGTAATCTTGGATCGTTCGGTGAAAATGTATTTAAAGTTGGTATGACAAGAAGAATTGACCCGCAAGACAGAGTAAACGAATTAGGAAATGCTTCTGTACCATTTAAATTTGATGTACATAGTTTCATTTTTTCGGAAGATGCTGTTGGACTTGAAAGTAAATTACATAGCATTTTGAACGATAAAAGAGTTAATAAAGTCAATATGCGTAAGGAGTTTTTCTATACTACAGTAGATGAACTTGAAGAGCTTGTAAACAAAATTGAGCCGACTGCTGAATTTAATAAAACTATGCTCGCAGAAGAATTTAGACAATCTCAATCATCTAATGAAAATTATACAAATGATTACACAATAGATGAAGAAGATGAGTAAATAAATCCGCCCTAAAATAATACTTTGCTCTGCATTCTTGGCAAAGTTGTGGGATTTTACAATATTATGTAATAAATTATTTATCAAAAGCTATTGACACATAATAAATTATGTATTATAATATATACATAAAGGGGAGATAAAGTTGAAAAGCTATACTTCAAGAGATGTAATCAAAATTCTTAATGCTGACGGTTGGTATGAGGTCGGTTGCGTTGGCGACCACCACCAGTTTAAACACCCAACCAAGAAAGGCAGAGTAACAGTTACTCACCCGAGAAAAGATTTTCCGATTAAAACCTTAAAGAGCATTGAAAAGCAAGCAGGTATTAAATTTGAATAATGCCTGCAATCCCCTTAAAACTATTACGGAGGTTTTTACTATGAAAGACAGATATTCGTTCATTGCAGTATTTGATGTTGCAGAAGACGGCATTTCTATTGAATTTCCTGACTTACCGGGTTGTCTGCCTTGTGCCGATACTATGGAAGAGGCATTAAAAAACGCTCACGAGGCACTTGGACTTCACCTTTGGGGACTTGAGCAGGACGGCGAAGAAATTCCCGAACCTACACAAATTCAGAACATCACACTTGAAAAAAATCAAGTCCCAGCTGTTATTGAAGTGTTTATGCCTGCCTTTCGTGACAAGCTCAACAACCGCTTTGTAAAGAAAACTCTTTCTCTCCCGGCTTGGCTTGCAGATATGGCAGATAAGGACGGCGTAAACTGCTCTAAAGTATTTCAAAACGCTTTAATTGATTATCTTGGAGTTAAACAATAATATAAAAAACCGCCCTGCTCGACTGGTCCTCGAACAGAGCGGGATCACCTACACAGGGTGCAGATGATACGATATTAACGCAATAATATTGTACCACAATCCCCTGAATTTTTCAAGCATTGAATTTCAGGGGATTTTTGCACCCTTTTTACATTAAAAAGGAGTGTTTATAAAATGAAAAAACGCAAAGACGGCAGGTATCAAAAAAATATCTATATCGGACGAGATGAAAACGGCAAAGCTATGTATAAGTCTGTATTTGGCAAAACGCAAACTGAGGTTACACGCAAAGCAAATGAAATCAAGCTAAAAATCAGCAAAGGTATGGATATTCTTAGCGAGAATATGCCGTTCAGTGAACTCTGCGAAAATTGGCTGATATACAAAAAGGCTCTGCTTTCTTCTGACAAGCAGTATAAGAGTTATAAAACAAACCTTAAACCGTTTTCTGTATTAGGCGATGTTGCAATCAGCAAACTTGTAAAAGCAGATTTTCAATGTATCATAAATGACTATTTCGCACAAAATCCACATACAGGCAAACCGACTTCAAAGAAAACTCTGCGTGATTACAGAATGACCGCAAGGCAGGTGTTTGACTTTGCTGTTGAAAACCGCATACTTGACTACAATCCATTAACATATGTCAGAATACCGAAAAATGCACCTGTAAGCGAGCGCAGGGCATTGACCGAGCAAGAACAGCGGTGGGTTATGGAAATGCCACACAGAGCACAACTTCCTGCTATGATCATGATGCTGTCTGGTTTAAGATTAAGTGAATGCCTTGCATTGCAATGGTATGACATTGACCTTGAAAATGCTCAAATTAGTGTTCATCAAAAACTTGTAATGACAGGAACTCCGCACATTGTGCAAGGCGCAAAGTCAAAGGCTGGCATACGAACAGTCAATATTCCCCACACCCTTGTGGATTTTCTGAAAAATCAAAAGAACCATAAACAATCCGACTTTGTTGTACTTACAACAAAAGGGGAGTTCTTCTCAACAACAGCGTGGCGAGAACTGTGGGACAGCTATATGGCAGACCTCAATCTTAAATACGGAGATTTTTCCGAATATGAGCGAAAGCCGAAAAGTAAGTTCGACCCAAAAGGCGTTCCGTTTGTTATTGAAAGATTCACCGCACATTATCTAAGACATACTTTTGCTACAAACTTGTTCTTTTGCGGTCAAGATTTACTTTATGTCCAAAACCAACTCGGACACGCAAAGCCCGAAACGACTTTGAATATTTATACACATTTAGTGCAAACAAATCAGATTAAGAAAATCAATAAAATTATAGACCTAAACGATTACATCTCTGCGATTGCAGAACCGCAAAAAATGATGTTAGTCTGATGTTAGTCAATGTATAATAAAAATACGCTTGTTTACTGCACTTTTTCAAATTCTTGTAATGTTTCGTAATCAGTAGGTCGACGGTTCAAGTCCGTTCACCAGCTCCACAAATAAACCGCATAACCAAGCCGTTTTTTAGGCTTTGGGTGCGGTTTTTCTTTTTGCCTGTTTCCCGTAAAATATTGCTTTTAACTGTATTATAATATGCAAATGCAGTAAAAACCCCCTCACCTACTTCTATTAACTAAGCAAGTCACTGATTTTATATGCTTATATTCTTTATGTTTTTAATACAAGGCTGATTTTAAATCAAATCGTTTACATCTAAATAATACTAAATTATGCCGTAAAATTAAGGTGTAGTAACAAATACCCATAACAATTTTCGTTAAAACGGTTATTTATCACAAGTTTTGGTAAATTATGGTTTAGAAAACTGTTTTATCAAGCAATTGTAAAAGTTTGGTCGACCTTTTCAAAGGTTGTGAGTGTGGGCAAAGCTCACAAATACTTTCCGTTTATGCAATCTGACGATAGGTGCTGTAAAAAACAGCATATCAAAAAACCGAGATTCACGAAAAAGTGAGCCTCGGTGATTTTTTTGCTTGCATTCTTGAAATTGTATAAAAATATGATATGAAAATATGAAGAATGTTAAAAATGTTTAAAATTTGGGCATAACTCGAAAAGGTGCAAAACCAAGCACCTTTAATGTAGAAAACTTTTTAGTTCTATGTACCTTGTTGATATGGTTTTTCATTGATATTAAATTATATCACAAAAATGACTGCATTCCTACCTTTCGGTTAGAATGCAGTCGTTTTTTTATTTAGGCTGTTTTTTACAGCTCCTTTAAATGCCGTTTAAAATCGTTTAATTTGCGTTTTAATGAATTGGTGGTGTAACTCTTTTACATTTTAAATAATAAAGCTGATATAAAGCAAATAAAGTAAAGTCAAATGTTATTGTGTTTCTGATAAAGTATTTCATCATAAATTTTGTACATTCGCTTTCCGTTATCATCAACAGTGTCTTCATTATCCATACCACTATCAACAATTTCCATAGTTATTTCATCTTGGAAATCACCAGTTTTTTCTACATCAAAATAAACAAGGTTTCCCTTTTCTTTTATATTCGCAACCATTTTATATGCATATGGAATCTTATCTTTAAGAAAATTAAAATCATTTTTTTGTAATAAGAAAGTCATAATACCACCTATTTCAAATTCACTTGTATAAATTACCTGTATATGGATTGACCGTTACACCACACTTATCAGCATAATGCAAAATACTATCTCCATTATGCGTGGATTTTGTTTTTCCATTTATCAAAGTATCTTCAATATCAGATAAAGGTACTCCACTTCTTGGTTTATCGTTATGTGTAGGGTCATTTTTAGTACCAAAAACACGCTCAATAAATGCTTGCTTTGTGATTTGATTTTTATACCTGATGCAGTAGTTAATCCTATAAGTTCATTTTGTACTCTGCTGTAATATTTTTCGTATTTATCAAAACTCGTTAATGGAGATAACATACCAGTATCAACAGAACTAACATAATTTTTCAAAAGTGCATATCTTTCAGTATCATTATACTTCACATTATAATAATCTGTAAGAGTTTTAATGCTATTTATGTTATGCTCTTTACTCCAATCAAGATAATGTTTATTTGCAGAGCTAACCGCCTTTTGAGCCGTACTCCTGCCAAAGCCAACATTAATTTTCATAGATTTTGCGCTATGTATGTTATTAATAAAAGGTAGCATATAGATTTAAGTTTTCTTTCTTAAAATATTTTTTAATATATTCATCTTTTATCGGAGATAATATGTCATTGATCAGTTTAACTTTTTTGGGAATAATATCAACAACAATAACTTCATTGTGTTGAGCAAGCAAAGTGGCAATAGATAAGCCAACATATCATGTTCCGGCTACGGCTATTTTCATTTTAATTACGCCTTTCGCTTTTTTAATTTATTCAGTAGGTTATTAATTGGCACACGAATAACATCCTTCTCATAATCATTCATGGAGAAGAACCAACTACCAACTGAATATAATACTACATATATCAAAACAGTAAATAAAAATACACTCCAGGAATAAAAATTCACAAAATTTGACACTATAAATGTCATTACACATAATAGTGTAGGAATCCATGACATACATAAAATATTCTTCCAAAACAAAGGAATATTGATTTTAGTAACTTTGTAATAATATATATTCATTATTATTCCTTGACCTAAAATATAGGATACACAAGAACACAGTGCAGCTCCGATACCACCCAAATAAGGTACTATAAAATATGTGGATACTGCATTTAATATGGCTATTGCTAAATAAACCAAAGAACGAAATTTATGCTTATTTTGAGCAATTACAATTGTTAGTCCGGTATTTTGAATATACGGAATTACCAAAGGTATCATTGTTACCAGTGCTATATAGTAAGATTCTCCATAATTTTCACCTGCCCACATAATTAAAAATGGGTGACCTAAAGCTATAAAACCCGAAACTACTAATGCCAACAAAAGATACTGTAATCTTCCGACTCTAATAAAAACCTCGGACAAAGCTTGAGTATTTTCTCCATCCAAAGTAACCATTGAATTGATTTTAGGACCAATTACACCGGATACAGCTTGCGACAACTGCATCAATATATTATTAAATGTCGAGCCAACATTATAAATTGCAACAACTGCAGTTCCTACCAACGCACCTAAAATAACCTTATCTGTGGTCCAAAACAGCATATCTACCAAAGTTCCTATAAACATGTACACTGAAAATACGAGCAGTTCTTTAATAAATACACTTTCAAATCGTACAAATTTTGGTATTATTTTTAAAACCTTAAAGCAATAGTATATATTGACAGGGCAGGCAATAAAATTAAGTAGGAGTCCTGAGAATGTCATACCAATTGAGCCAAATCCACAATATAATAGTATAATGTTAGCAACTGGAGCTAAAACTGTAGAAAAAATATCAATAACTCTTCTAAATATGAATCTTTCATATGCAGTAATAATTGATGAAAAAACACTAATTGGAAAGGCAATGGCTGTGTTAAATGCCATCATAACAATCAATATTTTAAGTTTATCTACTTCCTGTTGCGTAAGACCCTTAGAAAAACATGAATCAGTACATAACATTAATATAAATCCGCCGATAATTACTAAAACAGATACTATCCCGTATATTATCAAAAATAAACCAAATATGCTTCTTACTTGTTCTTTCTTGCCTTCGGCTCTATACTTACATATATATCTAATAATTGTACTGCCAAATCCAAAATTCAATAATGATAAATATCCAACAATAGAGTTTGACAAACTGTATAAGCCATACTCAGCTTGACCAAGTATTCTTAACATAATTGGGGTATATATCATAGGTATAATACTACCTATTGCAAGATTGACATACGATAGTAACGTACCCACACGAAGTTGATTAACTTTCATTATGCAGTCTCCTTAATACCGAGTTAAAAAATATCTTTAATGGATTAGTTTTTCTGCCACTTTTCTGTATTTACTTAATTAGCTTTTTACGATTCAGTGGATATGTTTCACCATAATATAATTTATTTAAAACTGTCTTATATTCAAAAGCAGCATTGAATTAAGCTCATACTCCATAACTGAATTATTTTCCGAGAATGCTTTCCGGCCATTGATAGTAATAATACATCACTTCATTGGTACATACAATTTTTTTACATTTATTTATCAAATGATGACTTATATATATATCTTCAAATATTTTACCATCAGGATATGATAAACCATTATATAACTCTTTTTTTATAAGTTTAGCCCAAGATGCAGCCATAATAAATGAATAGTGATCATTTTTATAAATTAGTTCTAATCCATGCTGGTTACTAAAACATTCAACAGTGAAATTATTTTCCTCAGGAAAGATATAATTTATTTCACTGCCTTTTATAAAATCGCATATAGAAATATCTGCATCATAAGCAACCAAATTTTCATATAATCTTTCTATTATATTTTCTTTTATATAATCATCACTGTCAATCCAAAATAAATAATCACCCTTAGCTAATTTAATTCCTGCATTACGAACAGTGGCAATACCTTGATTAGTCTGGTGTATCACTTTTATTCTCTTGTCTTTATCAGCATATTTTTGACATATGTTATAGCTATTATCAGTTGACCCGTCATCTATGATTAATATTTCGAGGCTTTTATAAGTCTGTTTCAATACTGATTCTATACAATATGAAATATTATTTTCTACATTATAAACAGATATTATTACAGTTATAAGTGAATTTGATTTTTCAGCTTTAATCATTAACTAATCCTTTCAAATACTCATTTTTTAGGGCGGCATACTCTTTAGTCTTATTTTTTAGCTCATTTTTAATTCTTTCACTGTTTTTTCTCAACCATAAAAAAGAATTCAGCAAATCGCTTTGTTCTTTTAGTTCTTGTACAGGAATAACATAGTTTTCATATGTTCCAAATAAGTCCTTTGCAATACCCTTGGCTTTTACGGAATATCCAACTACTAATGTTGGAACACAGGTGGAATACGCAGCAATTGTCGCATGAGTTCTTGCTCCAATAAAGTAAGAACATTGGCTTATAATATACTTTTGCTGCATACAATTATGATCATCTACAATGCAAATTCTATCTTTACGAGATATTTTATCATATAACATACGCAAGACTTCTCTATCATCATTTGAATCCCATACAACATGCGGAATTAAAGCTATATTATAATCTGTTTGTTCTATGATATAATTAATTAAATATTCATAATTTTCAATAGTTTTACCTTGATTTTTTTCATATTCAAGAATCATTGGACTAATATTGATACCTATTGTTTTGCCCTTTATAAAATTTTTCGGTAATTCCGTTCTCTCAATGTTAAGAAAAAAAGCAGGATCAGGTAATAATAATGTATGAGAATTAACTTTTTTCAAAGCCTCGTATGATATACTTTCTCGAGCTACAATTAAATCAAATTTTTTAATATCTTTTTTTATACTTCTCTTTTCCAAAACAGAAGGTTCAACAGAAGTACCCCATAAAACAAGTTTTTTTACTTTCTTTCTAATTAATTTATTTACAACAGGATAAACTTCAGCATCAGAATAGCAATAATTATCTCCACCGACAAACAAGCCAAAATCCATATTATTAATTGAGTTAATTGATAATTTATGTAACAAGGCATCTACATAATAATGCTTGTTAAAAAATTTCTGCATAAAATATGCCTTAATAAAATCAAACGATTTTTTATTAATAGCATTTATTTCTTGATTAATACTTACAACCGAATCTAAGCCATAATGCAAATCTTCAGATTGATTATACGATAAAAGTACAGACTGCTTTGAATCTAAGTCAAGTAACCTTGCAGTTGATCTTATTATAGCTTCACAACCATGGTTTTTACTCCCGCCATGGACATACATTACTACTTTCATATTATCTACCCAGTTTTCTTCTTATTTTTAATAAGATAAAAATAAGACTATATTTGTTTTTATTATATAAACATAAAATAACTTTTATTAATATTGAATTTACTTCTTTGGGATTAACTCTTTGG
>ULLK01022430.1_pt1 | contig 27659 bp, 20 predicted proteins | sample 1951411 | NCBI WGS metagenome assembly ULLK01 (sample SAMEA4835526, study PRJEB28245) | human gut metagenome | biome: gut microbiome; material: fecal sample | place: Denmark | collected 2008 | reverse complement strand
AGGTTTTTCCTTCTATTTCTTGGAAGCCTTTAATTTTTTCATTATTTACATAATAATATACATTATTATCTTCAGTAGTCCACCCTTCTTTTGCTAAAACATTATCATAGCAAAAAAAGAGTAGTATTATTGATATATAAAACATTATTTTTTTCATAATATCACCCCTATCTATAAAATTTATTTAAATATAATCTTTAAAATTAATTTTATTCCAGCAAAAATTGATTTAATAAAAAATTTAATATTTACAAGTAATTCTTTTAGAAGTCTTTTTATAGATCTTAACCAATCTAATATAATTGTTCCCTCATGTTTAGCATTATGTTTAACTAAAAATTTATTGATACTTTGTTTTATTTTAAACTTCTTTCCTTTTGCTTTAACTTTTACAGGTGTTGTGTCATCTACATAGTCATAATAAATATCAAATTTTGGTTCTAAATAGTTTTTACAATAGAAATAATATTGTTTATGAAGTGCTTCTAAAGCTAAATCATATTCAATATATGTATTATCTTGTTTTTTAGTATTTTTTTCTTTATTTATGCTTTCTTCAATAATATTCTGATATTTTTCTATCATTAAATCAAGAGTAAATCCTTCTTCGATTTTATTTCGACAATTCTTACTGATGTTATCTAAATTATTTAGTACTCTGTCTGCTTCTTTTACATATTCATTTATTTCATTATTGTAGACTTCTTTTGATGGGTTTATATTACAATGTACTACTCCACCTACTTTATCATCTATTAACTCAGTTTGCCCTCCAACATCTGTTGAAACTACTGGTACTCCCATTGATAATGATTCATATGAAGTAAGTGCAAGACCTTCAAGTGTTGAACAATTTATTGTTAAATCACTGATTGCATATATTTCTTCTGTATTTTTTACCATTCCTAATAATTTAAAATCATCTGTTACCACTTTTTCAATATCTGGCATTAAATATCCATCACCAGCAATTACCATGTATAAGTCATTTCTTTTTTCTTGTAGTCTTTTACAAATTTCTACGAACATTTCTGGTCTTTTTTCCTCAGATAATCTTGCGATAAATGAAATGATTTTCTTGTCTTTTGGAATTTCATATTTTTCTTTCAATTTATCTTTGTCAAATTTTTTAGGATTGAACTTATCTGCATCTGTTCCTATATATAATGTTTCAACATTTTTCTTACCATATCTTTCAATTAATTGATTCTTTGTAAAATTGTTACAGCAATATGTTTTTGTAAGATATTTGTCTACATCTTTAGAACATCTTCCAAATCCTTCACGTGGATCTTTTAAATCTATTGAATGGATATAGTCAATAAACGGAATTGTAGGATATTTTCCCTTTAAATATGGAAGCATATAATATCCATATCTAGTATTACTTATTACAACTGCATCTACTTTTCTTGAGCTAATAATATAATCCACAAAATTAATATAATCAGCCCTTTCCAAGAATGTTGACATATCCCATACTTCTTCTGAATACTCTTCAAATTGTTGTCTTAATTGATTATCTGATGGAAGTGTTGTTATAACGATTGACTCATATTTTTCATGGTCTATTCTTTTTACTAAATCCAAATTAAATAAGTCTGCTCCTCCAACTACCATCCATGGGAATAAATATAATATTTTTTTCTTTTTACTCTTCTTATATTCTGGTAAAACCATATCAGGATGTAATTTTACAGTATCATATTTTTTACCTTCTCTTGGAAATTGAATAATATCAACATCTTCTTCTATTGTTTTTCCTGTTGCATTTACATATTTCATTGCATTATCATTGTTTTTTTGTGCTCTTGAAAATTCTCCAGTATTACTTACTCTGTACCAGAAAATTGGTGCATCTACTCTAACTGGTTTTTTACCTTTAGCTAACAACTTTAACCATAAGTTCCAGTCTTCGTACATTGACTTTTCTTTTATTCCAAAACATCCAACTTCTAATAAGTCTTTTTTTCTAACTAGGGACGCTATACAAATCAAATTTTCTACAATTTCTTGTTCAACTGTAAGATACTTTTCCCAAATAAATTCTCTATCTCCAAAGTTTACCATTGTAGTGTATGCAAATGATGCATCTTCATGTGTTTCTAATGTCCAATAAAGTGACTCTAACATTGTATGATCTGGAATATCATCACAGTCCAAGAAGAATATATACTTTGTATCTTTACTACTATTTTCTATACCAAAATCTCTAGCAACTGACGGACCTCCATTTTCTTTATGAAATACTTTTATTCTTTTATCCATCTTTTCTAATTTGGCTAATTCTTTTAATGACTCTTCATCTTTCGAACCATCATCTACAATTATCCATTCAAAGTAAGGATATGTTTGAGAAAAAACTGCATTAGCTGTTTCCATTAATGTTTTTCCTCCATTATAGAATGGTGTAATAATACTTACTGTTGGTTTTTCTTTTTTTTCTAATTCCCCAATTAATTCTATTTTTTGACCTGGTTTTTTACTATAATCCATACTACTTACCTCTCTTTACTGTATTAATTATTTTTCTAAAACAGTTTCCTAGTTTATCAACAATCTTCCATCTTCTACTGTTCCTAATTTGATCAATAGTTGAAGCTAATTCAATATTTTCTAATCGTAAATTTTCATAAGATAAATTTATTCTTTTTAACTCATTTTCTGTTTCTTCTATTTTTTTATCTTTTTCAAGATACTTCAAGCCATCATATTTTGAATCAATTATATATGAATTTAATAAGCATCTATTTTTCGGTTTTTCAACACTTTTTATTAGTGATGGGTTGTATTTAATTATATCTTCATAAATTCCTTTTTCATATTCCGTCTGATTTTTTATTTTTTCAAAAATTTCTTTACCTTTATTTGTATTAATAATAACTGCTGATACACCTTTTTCATCATAAAAATCTTTATTTGTAATTTCTATTCCCCAATAATCACCTAGAATAACATCTGCAATATTTTTTTCTCCTTTATATTGACAATTATAACAACTTTCTCTTGAAAGCATGTCTTTTAAATATAAATACATTAAGGTATCTTCTGTAAACTTTCTAACTTGTTTCACATTATTTTTCTTAAAGCTGACACTAGATTTTGTCCAACCATTATCTTTAACTCTGAATTTCCAGTCTTTAACTGAACTATTATTTTGTTTTAAGCTATCTAAATATAAATTAAAAGTTTTCTCACTCATTACACCATGACATATTACTGATATAGTTATCAAATTATCATTTTCTTTAACTAATGATTTTATTGCTGCTACTTGACATGGTGTTCCTGAAAATAAAACTTTCTTTTGATTATTTAAATCTTCTTTAATGTTGCTAAAGATATTTGTTATATTACTTTGTAAATATTTAGAACCTCTTATTTTTTCTATCTCTTGATCTTTAGTAATCCTTATGTGTGAAACTTTATTTTCTTTCATTTCACAACCATATACAATTCCTTTTTCTTTTAATATTTGTTTTGCTAGTAAAGTAAATACGCCTCCTGAAGTTGATGAGATTCTTTCTTTTTCATTTTTGTTTTTTACAGCATAATATTCTTTAATAAAATCATTATTATTATTTTTTTTATTTATTGGGCAATTCTTTCTACATAAATTACATTCAATACATTTTTTTAAGTCTATATCTGGATATAAAAATCCATCTTTATCTTCTTTCATTGTAATTGCACTTTTAGGACAATTAAATTTACATAAACCACAACCAATACATTTTTCTTTACTACATATTTTCTTTTTATCTAATTCATCTATTTTTTCAAGAACTTTATCAAAAATATGAGAAGTTTCTTCAATAATATCTGGCATTTGTTTACTTAAAGTTTGTTTTATATTAACCTTATTTTTATCTATATATTTAAATTTTTCAACTAAGTTTTCTGAATTCATTTCTGAACAGCTTAGTACAAAGTTATCAATATCATTAAATAAGTCTTTGGCAATTCCACGTGATTTTACACTATATCCAATTACTAAAGTGGGAACACATGTTGAGTAAGCAGCAATTGAGGCATGAGTACGTGCTGCAACTAATATTTTCGATTTTGAGATAATATATTTTAATTCGTTACAATTGTAATTGTTTTTTTCTAAGTATATTTTATCTTCTTTTTTATATTCATTTTTTATTTTTTCTAAAATATCTAAATCATTACAATCTTCTGTTGTTACATGTGGTAATAAGCATATAGAATATTCTGTATTTTTTAATATATAATCAATTAGTGCTTTTACAGCCATATATTGTTTACTGTCTTCAGATGTATCTTTGATTGTTAGAGGGCTAAAATTTAAAACAACATAATTTTTATTTTTCTTATACCAAGAATTTAATTCAACTTTTTTTGACTTTAATGAAAAAGCAGAGTCTTTTGTAAATATTATTTTCTCTTCGGGAATATATTTTTTTACTGCTTCGTATGTTAATGATTCTCTTATTACTAGAACATCAAAATTATTTAAATTATTTATTAAATTCAAATCTGTTATATTTTCGAAAAGGGAAGCTCCCCATAATACTGTTTTCTTTCCTAAATCATGTGATTTTTTGTCAAGAGCATATAGCCATGTATTATAATTATAGCAATAATTATCTCCGCCAATAGAAATGCATATATCTGAATCTTTCATTTCTTTTACAACTTCATTTTGATATAAAAGTTCAAAGTTATTGTAGTCAAATGGCATATTTTTATACTTCTCTTCTTGTTTCTTTTCTTCAGTATTTAAATCTTCTGACTTCTTATAATGTTTTATATATTTTGACATTTCCTTAGTATAAAAATTATTATTATATTCATAATCATGGCTTGCTGCGCTAATATTATATTTTCTTAAGTCAATTTGATTTATAGTTGATTGAACAATTGCTTCTACTCCTTTATTTTTGTATGTACTTAACCCGTATAATAAAATTTTCTTTTTTTCCATAATATCTCAACCTTTACCATTGTTCTACAACCTAATTATAACAATATAATTACCAATTTACAAATTTATACAAAAAAAAGAACTATTTTGTTCTTATATTGAGTAGTATTTAACTATTTCTTTTATATCTTCATCAAGTATGTTCGTTACTTTAATTAAACTTTTTTCATTATTAGATATTAAAACCATATTACCTATTGTTGCTAAAAAGTCTAAATCTTCTTGTGTTAATTCATCTTTTTTATCTAGTTCATGATATGTTCCTGGAGCTAGTGTTAAATAACACTTTATATCAAATAAATCGCTATAATTCTTAAACAAAGTACTTTCACATGGCGTATCTGTAGCAGCAATTATATGTACTTTAGTATTTCTTGATTCTTTCATTAACTCTATCAAAAGATTATTTATATATTTTTCTTGTCCATATGCTAAATCATATATATCATCAATAATTACAAATAAATGTTCTTTTATTGTTTCTTGCTTTTTTCTTTTTTCTATTTCTTTCGCAACATGTTCTAATTCAGTTGATGCCATATTCATGTCTGAAATTGTATCTTTTATATAATGTGGTATCCCATTAAAACTACTTAACTCTACAATACTTGAATCTATTGTTATAAATTTCACTTCATCACTTTTATAATTCATAATAATTGAAGTTAATAATTCATCTAATAATACTGATTTGCCTCCACCTGTTGTACCAAATATTAACATATTATTAGATTCATTCAAATCTATTTTTTGAATATTTCCTTTTCTATCATATCCTAAAGGTATTAGTAGTTTACCATCTTCTTTATAAAATTCTTTTAATAAATTTTTGTAATCAGAGTCTGATATTAAACTAAGTTCTGGTATATCAAGATTAAATCTTTTTTTATTATCAGAATTTTTTGCTTCAATTTTGTTATTTTCAACTATTTTTTTATTGTCATTAGTTTTTTCTTTTTCCATTCTTAAATATAAAACAACTATTATAATTGATAATAATATTATAATTACATATTCCATAGATACACCTACCTTATATTTATAATAACACAAAATTCTATTTTATAAAGAAAAAAGTAGCCCTTTTTGGACTACTATTATAATTCCTCTACAAATGATTTTTCTAATTTTTTGAATATTAAATATCCAACTACTAATAAAGCAACGCTTCCTAATCCCCAAATAACTAACATTGTCATATCTGGCATTCTATGGTAGTAAAGTATTGATCTATATGCTTCAACTAATTGAGCCATCGGATTTAATTTTAAGAAAATCTGGAATTTCTTAGGTAACATTTCTCCTTGATATACAATTGGAGTTGCATAGAAACCTAACATTAATATTACGCTTACAAAATGATCAATATCTCTTACAAATACTGTTAAGGCAGATAAAATAAAAGTTAATCCTAATATTAAAATATATTGAATTAAAACAAGTAATGGGAATAGTAATGCATGCACTGAGAATCCTACTCCACTAAATATTATAAATACTGCCATTATAATACAAGTAATTAAGAAGTTTACTGATTGACTTGTTGTTATTGAAATTGGAATTATTTCTCTTGGAAAATATACTTTCTTTAAAATATTTCCATTTGCAACAACGCTACCTGTTCCAGATTGAATTGCTGTTGTAAAGAAATTCCATGGAATTAATGCAACTATCATAAATATTGTATAGTTATCTACATTAACTCTTAAAATATATGGGAATACAAAGGCATATACAGCAAGCATTAATAATGGATTTAAGAATGTCCATAAAACACCTAGCCATGATCCTTTATATTTTCCTCTAATCTCTTTTTTGATATTTGTTTTTAATAATTCTCGATAGTTATATATTTCTTTGAATACGTTCATATTTATCACCCACAAACCTTTAAGTATTCATCTAATACGTTGTCTACTTTTCCATCTTTTCTTATTTCACCTTTATATAACCATACTGCTCTATCACAGAATCTTTTTACTTGTTCCATACTATGAGTAACAATTACTATAGTTTTTCCAGATTTCTTTAACTCAATTAATTTGTTAAAACATTTGTCTTGGAAATGTTGATCACCTACTGCAAGTATTTCATCAATTAGTAATATTTCTGCTTGAACATTTATAGCAACAGAAAATGCAAGTCTCATATACATTCCAGATGAATAAGTTCTTACTGGGTTATCAATAAAATCTCCTAATTCAGAAAATTCTATTATTTCATCAATCTTTTCATCTATTTGCTCTTTAGTTAAACCAAATATAGATGCATTAAAATAAATATTTTCTCTTCCTGTAAAATCATCATGGAAACCTGCACCTAATTCAAGTAATGATGTTAATTTACCATTAGTAGTAATTCTACCTTTATTTGGATAAATTATTTTAGTCATCAATTTTAAAAGAGTTGACTTTCCACTACCATTTGTTCCTATAAGAGCAACACTTTCACCCTTTTTAATTGTTAAATTTATATCTTTTAAAACATGTAAGATTTCATTTTTACTTTTATTTTTCTTAGAAAAGAATAATATCTTTTCTTTTAAAGTATTAGCTTTATCATAATATAATTTGAAATCTTTCGATACATGTGTAACTTTAATTGCTGTATCTTTTTCCACAATAATACCTCTTTTCTTGTTCTTATTTATTCTATCATACATTTTAATTAACTACAATCAACTATTATTAGGTTTTAAATTATTTACTAATTATTTACTTTTGTTTTTTTTAAAATATTAGTTATAAGATTTGATGTTTTATTGTATAAAAAATCTATTAGTAAAGAAAGTATAAATGAAATTATAAAAGTCAATATTAAGGTTATTGGTATTAGAATTAATATGTTTATTAATCTATTTGGAGTAATAATTATATGTATATATTTCATAATAAATTCTAATATAATTACATGAATCATATAAATATATAATGTGTTATTTGATATTTTTTTTATAATATTTTCCACTTTATTATTTAGCTTTAATTTATCATAATTATATTTAAATAGTAAAAACACTGCACTTGCTGGTAGCATTAAAAATATTGAATTTACAGTAAACATATTATCGTTTCTCATATTAGTTATATAAAATAAATCTGCAACTGGTATTAATAGTGTTGATATTATACCTGCTATATAAAATTTCTTTCTTGTATTTTTTTTAATTTCATATTTATGTAAATAATATCCAAGAAATAAATAATTTATACATATTGCTAATGAAGAAAGTGGTATTCCTGTAAAGATCGTATGATTATATCGTGATGTAAACATATATATAAAGTTCACTACGTTTCCTAAAATAAAAATTGTAATGATTAAATTTTTTATTTCATTCTTTTTTAGTGATTTTATAAATGGATATAAAAATGGAATTAATATATATATTCTTATTATTTCATACATAAACCAAAGATGATAATATACTCCTCCATAAGATAAAAATGTTCTAATAAAATTAAAAATTAAAAATTGTTCATTAGTTTTATAAATACTAGATATATAATAAACAAGTGAAAATATAGTAAAAGTAATTATTAGTTTTGGCATTCTTTTTCTTAGATATTTTAAATAATCGTTTTCTGGTTTTTTATTCAACATTAAAATACCAGTAATCATAAAAAATGAAGGTACTGCAATTCTATCAATTGAATCAAGTAATGAAAGAAAAAAGTAATATACTCGATTAGAATTTATAAACACATCTCTATATACTGCTAGTACATGTATTAATATAACAAAAATTATTGCTAGTGCTTTTAAGGCATCGCAATATTTAATTCTCTTTGTCATAGGATCATCTCCTTTAAAGTTTTACTATTCTTAACAAACATTGTCATATTATATTTTAAATTGATATTGTTGCTCTTGTCAACTTAATCCATTTAGATAGAAAAACTGCAACTTTTATAATTGCAGTTTAATAATTATTGTTTTGCTTTTATTCCTTTAATTCCATAATATTTAGAAATTGAGTTGTTTGGCCATACTTTTGAATCATCACCTATATCGTTTAAACCATAGGCTGGATTTTTCGAGTCAATAGTTACATATTTATAGAATTTAAACATTTTATTTTTGTTTGAATTATTGATAACTTTTGCCCTATAATTCCATGTATGTCTCAAATCATTAATATCTCTTGCTAAGTTAATATATTGTCCAATATATATGACAGATAATATTATACACAAATCTACTAAAATAAATTTATATAAGCGATTTATTTTATCTAAATCAAATGCAAGTATTGTTATTGCTATAACAAAGAAAATTATTGCTCCAGTCCATGCTCTTTCAGGAAATGTTGGTGATAAAACCATTGCATATGTTGCAGCAAATCCACCTAAAATAAAAGTATATGACTCTTTTTCTATTTTCTTTTTATGATATATTTTTAATGAAATTAATATAATAATTGCTATTAAAAGTGGTAAAACTATATTTTCTAAATTATTTGTAATATCTAATGCTCTTCTAACCATTTTTATTATAATAAAAGTATCATCTTTAAATTCAGCATTACGGACATAATTTCCTGGTGCACAAATCATAAATGCAAAGCCTACTAGAGTTCCTATTATTCCAAATAATCTTGACTTTGATAACTCAAAATTTTTCTTTTCTACTTTATTTATTATAAGACTAGAGATTAAAATAATAATTAATCCAACTGATGTGTTTTCATTTGTCCATCCTGCCAATAATCCAAGTATAAATATAAGTAGTAAATTATACCATTTTTCACTTGTTGAATTTTTTCTATATAACCATAGAAAATATAAAATTATAACTGTGGTCCATAAATAATTACATGAGCCAATTAACCATATAAATGATTGCCCAAATACTGGAATAATGAACCATAAAATAAAATGTATTAATAATAACATATACGGATTATCTTTATTTTTTCTATTTAATTTTCCATGCAAATATATAAGGTAAATTAAAATTGTGTATATAATTGAATTTAATACGTTAAATATGACTTTGGGAAATATCAGAAACGTTTGAGCAAACGTATGAGCTATAGATCTTCCACCCCAATTAAAATAATGCCATATTTGATAATTAAATATATCTATAACACTTGATATTCTTTTTCCATCTAAATTCAAACCATAACTATAGTCATCAGCAAGTAATGGTGTTAAAAAGTTTAAAATCAGCATGGAAATAAATATTAAAAGTAAAAATATTTTCTTCTGATTTTTATTTAAAAATTTGGTTATCTTTTCCAAGTTTATTCACTTCCTATTTATAGAGTTTAACATATATTTTTGTTAGTAACATATTCTTTTCAATTGTTCTTTTAAAAAAACTTCTATTTTCAAAATATTTATTATTTTTATAATCCGGTACTTCTTTTTTTAGGTATGAAAAAGCCTCATTAATAAATCTTATTCCAACATTTTTATCTTCTTGCATACGTTGTTGAATTGTATAATTTGTAATAATTCTAACAGTTAGTTTATCAATTTTTTCTTTTAAATATTTTTTGTTCTTAGTGTACTTTCTAATTATGTCTATAATCTGAATAATATCAAATACTTTCTCATCTCTAACTGTAGTTTCACTTTTTTCATGTATGACATAATAATTTAATGGTAAATTCACTTTTCCAATTTTTTTTGCACAATCCAGCGCTTCTATTACAAATGGTGCATCTTCATACTTTAAATTTTCTACAAACTTTATATTATTTTTTTTAATTAAGTCTGTTTTATATATTTTTGCCCATGGTGATAAATGTTCACATATAATATCAGTATTGTCTTTCAAAGAAGAATTTTTAAAATTTGGTAATTTTACTTCTTCTTTATTTCCATTATCAAAGTATCTATAATAATCGCAAATTACTATATCCAACTTATCTTTTTCTGCTTTTTCAAACATTTTTTCACATGCATTTAATTCTAAAAAATCATCACTATCTAAAAACATTATATATTTTCCTGTTGCTTTTTTAATTCCAAAATTTCGTGTTTTCCCAATACCTTGATTTTTATTTTTAAAATATTTTATTCTTTTATCATCATATTTTTTTATTATATTCTCTGAATTATCTGTTGAACCATCATTTATAAGGATAATTTCTAATTCTTTTTTTGACTGATTAATTATTGAATCGATACATTTGTTTAAATATTTTTCAGCATTGTAAATAGGAACTATTATACTTATATCTTTTTTATTCACTTTTCTCATCCTTTTCAGTTATAGATGATATATATATTGGTCTTTTCTTTACTTCTAAGTATAGTTTAGACATATACATTCCAATTATACCTAAAAAGAATAATTGAACACCGCTTACAAATATTATTATACAAGCAAGACTTGGCCATCCACCAACTGGGTCTCCAAATGCAAGGGTTTTTACAATTATAACAATAATTGCGATGAAAGCTATTAAGCAGAAAACAAGTCCAACTATAGCAGATATTACTAAAGGTGTTGTTGAAAAGGCAAGAATACCTTCTAAAGCATATTTAAATAATTTCCAGAAATTAAATTTAGATTCTCCTGCTACTCTGTCTGGTGCATTATACTCAATCCATTTAGTATTAAATCCAACAAATGAGAAAATACCTTTTGAGTATCTGTTGTACTCTCTCATATTAACTATAGCATCTACCATTTTTCTTTTCATTAATCTAAAATCTCTTGCTCCTGGAACTTGTGGAGTTGATGATATTTTTGCAATTAATTTGTACCAACAATTTGTAAAGAACTTCCTGATAAAATTATATCCAATATGTTGTGGACTACATAATGCTACACAATCATATCCTTCTTCTTTAATATCATGATACATTGTTTTAATCATGCTAGGCGGGTCTTGCATATCTGCATCCATTATAGCAACATAATCTCCAGTTGCATTTTCAAGTCCTGCATACATTCCGCCTTCTTTACCAAAATTTCTAGAGAACGAAATGAATCTTACTCTGTCGTCTTTTTTTGCTAATTCTTTTAGAATACTTAATGTTTTGTCTTTACTACCATCATTAATAAATAAAAATTCAAAATTCACTTCTTTCATTTCTTTAGAAATTTTATTAATTTCCTTATAAAAAATTGGCAATGATTCTTCCTCATTATAACAAGGAACTACTATTGATATTTTTTCTTTTTTCATAACTTTACCTCTACTTCTTTTTCTATTGTACTTCTCTACCCTTTATATTATTTCTTTACTATTATTATATCATCTTAGCTGTTCTTAAGCAATTTTTTAGGTTTACTTATATTATAATTATTTATTTAACATTCTTTCTATTACATCTTTTTCAATTTTACTAAAACATAATTATCTTTCTGATAAATTGAATGATATCTGGTTTCTTTTACAAATTCTATCTCTTTATCTGAAATCTTATTTTTGGTTAATGTATTGAATTCCACATTTGGAATATCATAGTATGTAGCAATTTCATATACTTGTAATATAGAATTATTATCTCCTAATGTAGTTGGTAATAATTTATTAAAAACTGGTAATTTATCAACTATTCCATCAATTTTTTTAGATCTTCCTATTGTTCCTTCTATATCTATTTTAAGTATTTTTTCATTTTTTACATCTAAATTATTTATATCATTTATTAATAATGTTAATCTAAGTTGATTATATTTAAATTGTTCGAAACATGCGTTACCAAAAATTAAAGAAGTTGTAAAAAATGCATATGCTAGACAAATTGATGATACTTTTACAATTAAATTATGCTTACAACTACAACATTTTATTGCAAGAATTGATATAAGTATGAAAAACACATACATTGATCTTGGTTCAAATATTGGTTCTGTTAAAAATGGATATACCCCAAATACTAATAAAAACATTAGAATTAATGATATAATTGTTGCGGTTATAGATATAACTTTTTTTTCTTGACTTTGTATTATTTCTTTTAATATAAAAGTAATTATTATGGAAATGATAATTATTAGCCAAATTGATTTTAATTCTTCACATATAATTGAATAAAATTTTCCATAATTAGATATTGCTTTTGGAATAAAATCTTTTAAACTTAAAATTTGTGGATTTATATAGGAACCTGATGTATCTGGTAATATCAATTTGAATATTATCAGACCAAGACCATATCCTATTACTGATTTATAAATAAATTTGAATATTTCTTTTTTTTCTTCTTTTTTACTAAACATTGTTAGGACCAAAATTATTGTAATTATTGGAAATATTCCAGCTGAAGCTTGGTAACTGGATGCCATTAAAAACGTACAAATAATACTTACTATAATAAATAAGGTATTTTTATTTGACTCTTCTTTTTTATAAAATATAAATGGGATAGTTGAAAATAAAACTGATAGTGCCATGTACGGAGCATCATACTTATATGCGTAACACTCTAAGAAATATGGATTCATTCCAATTGGTAATGCGGCCGCTATATGATACCATTTTATCTTTTTTTCTTTTAATAATATTCTTAATATAATAGTACTTGCTAAAGCCATAATTACTATTGCTAAAAGTGTTGTAAATGGTGATATATCTGATATATTACTACTTCCATGTAAAAGAATTGATAAGTAGTCTGATACATATCTTCCAAATCCAAAATCACGATATCCATATCTAATTCTTCCAAGATCATCTTTATAATTTATGTTTGCTCTAATTAATGGTATAAGAGCAATAAAATATATTAAAGAAAATATTAAAATATATTTATAGTTTTCTTTTATAAACTTTTTTATATTTTTATTGATAAGAAATATTTTTTTCTTTATAAAATTATAACTTTCTTTTATCTTTGTTTTCATTTTTCATTAACCCTTTATATTAAAATAAATTTTTGGACTTACTTTTACCAAGATTTTTTTTATTTTTCTAGATATTGTATTAGTCAATAAATTATCATATACTCTATCTTCTTTTAACTTTTTCTTATATTTTTTATAATCTTTATATTTTAGTTCACATATTTTTTCTATTAAACTATTTGAAATATAACTTTTAAATATTTCTGTATTTCCTTTTATATTTTCACTTTCTTTAATTAAATAATTATAATGATTGTAAAAATCTTTTACTTGTTTTTTTGTTTTATTATAATTTTTACTATTCATTATACTTCCTTTTCTTTGTACATAATTATATCCTATGTATGATATTGAACTTACTTTTTTTGCTTTTCTAATAACTAGTGGAATTAGTCCATAATCCTCATGTATTGTACCTTTCGCAAAAAAGAATTTTTCCTTTTCATAGTATTTTCTATTTATCGCATAACACCAAGCATTTTCTATAAAATGATAGTTAACAATGCGAGAAAATGCTTCCTCTCCATTTAAATTTTTAAATGCTTGTTCATTATACTCAATTACTTTGCCATCATCATAAACTTCTTTTATTTGAAATCTAACTAAATCTGTATCTTTTTCTATTACTTTATTAATTTCTTTTAAAGTGTTTTTTTCTAAATAATCATCAGAATCTAAAAATAGGATATATTCTCCTTTTGCTTTTTTTGCTCCATTATTTCTTGCTGCACTTAATCCTTGATTTTCTTGATTAATTATTTTAAATGGATATTTATTAACAATCTCCATACTATTGTCTTTTGTTCCATCATTTACGACAATTACTTCATAATCTTTAAATGTTTGATTTTTTACACTTTCTAAACATCTTCCTATATACTCTTCTACATTATATACTGGAATAATTATACTAAACTTTGGCATTATATCACCTCTAATGCAACAATTTGTTGTCTTTTCTTTTATTTTAGCAAAGTCTAATATAAAAGTCTATAAGTACAACTTAACGCCATTAAAAAAAAATCAACTAAACAGCTGATTTCTATTCATACATATACTTCATAAGCATTTCTGTAATTTTAGCATAACCTAAATCATTAGGATGTAATCCATCTTTTGTATATCCTTCATAAAACATTTCATCTGAATTAGTTAAACCATCAAATGCATCTACATATGTAATATATTTTTCATTCTTACAAAAATTTTCTAATTTTTTGTTTATAGTCTTAATCTCACTTATGTGTCTATCATGAGCACCACTCATATTATTATTTACAGGTAATATTGATAAAACATATACTTTAGCATTCTTTCTATTTTTTCTAATCTTTTGAGCAATCTTCTTTATATTGTTATATACTTCTTCATTTAATTCATCGCTATCTTCCCACTCAATATCATTAGTTCCAATTAGTAAAAATACTTTTGTAGGATTATATTTATATACTCTTTCTTCCATATTTTTCAAAATATCTGTTGTTTTGTTTCCGGCAATTCCACTATTAACAACAGGAAAATCATCATATATTTTTTCGGTAGGATACCAATCGAAAATTGAATCTCCTAAAAATACAATATTTTCTTCTTGATTAATTTTTTTCTGACTTTTCTTACTTATAGCTGAAACATTTAATACAGAACTTATGATTAAGCTAATCATAAATGTTAAACATATACTTATTTTTATAATTTTTTTCATAATTACCACTACCATTTCTTTATATATGAATATTTTATTAGTTTTAAATTTAAATAACCTAATATATTATAACAAGGTTACTATAAATTTAATACATATTTTTTTAATATATTTGTACATTTGTCATTATTTTTTTATTTTATCAAATGCTTGCATAAAAGTCTATAAATACGAAGTAAATAAAAAGCACTCATATGAGTACTAATTATGGTTGTATTATAAATATATTTGTAATAATTCTTATTCATTACAACAATGGACTACTATCGATATTTTTTTTACTTTATCTCTATTTCTTTATCTTTTTTTTCTTATCAAATATATCATACACTAACAATATAATTCCTAAAACGGAAGCACACATTCCTAACGTAAAACCTGGTGGGGTATATTTAAATTCAATTTTATTATTTCCTTTTGGAACTTCTATTCCTATGAAACCATTTGGCAACTCTATTATATTAACTTTCTTACCATTTATTTTTACTTTCCAACCTTTTTCATATACAATTGATGTGAACACTAATATATTTTTCTTGTTATTTATTGAAGCATTAATATATCTTTCATTATTCTTCTTTATTTTTAATACATTTTTATTTAACTTATTATAACACTCTTTGAATACTTCATTATCATATTTATAAAGATTTAAATTTATTTTTTGTTTTTTTTCGCCTTTGCTTATTGTAACTTTTCTCACTTTACTTGGAATATATACTACTGTATTTGCTCCATCATTTATTTCAAATGTATCTTTAACTAACTTATTATCAAAATATATCTTTAGACAATTTTGTTTTAATCCATCTATTAAAATAAACAATTCATCATCATCTTTTTCAAAATCATAAATATTATCTATGTCATATTTTTCGAATACATTTTTTTTCGTATTAGTCATAGTTTTTAATGTTTCATTAATATTATCCATTGGATTATTTGTTAAAACTAAATCTTTTAGTTTATCTGAGACTTCATAACCTAATGGTAATGCATACTTATATTCATACACATATTTGTCAATATTCTTATAATCATCATTATCATTAGCAAAGTAGAAATTATTTTTATTTTTATTAAATTGATATTTTATTCCAAGAATTGACATCATAACTGGCGTAGTATCTGTGCAATTTTCCGGTATTAAACTCTGTCTTAATCCATAGTTAGTAAGTATTTCTTTATTTTTCTTACCATACAAAGAACTATAATGCATCATTCCATTATAATTAAATAAGTAAGAATCATTAATTGATCTTCTAATTCTTGATTCTATTCTGTAAAATTCTTTATCATTAGATTTATACTTGTTAACTCTTTTTTCTTCATCTTTAACTAAATTTATAAAATCTGACTTTTTCACATATTCCATATTTTTTATAATTAAGTATCCATTAGTTAATAGTTCAATTGATATCATAATACCACATAATATTTTTATTAATGTATTCTTATTTTGAGAAAAATAAAATATGAAACTATTTATAATTAAAAATATAAGTGTGATTAGTTCTTTTTTATTGTTTATACTGCTTAGTTGAAAACAATTAATTAAGGATATCATAATACATATTGCTACTACGATTTTTATATAATCTTGTGTTTTTATTTCTTTAAAATTCTCTGCACTTTTAGATGCCAAAAATATAAGAATAAAACTAAAAATAAATGAATACCTAAATGTAAAGAAAACAGGTTCTTGAAGCATATGAAACAATAAATTAAGTGGTATTAATGAAAAAGCTATGTATATGATTAAAATTAAACTTCCATATACTATTTTTTCAATATTAGGTATTTTTTTATTTACAAAATAAGATATCGCAAGTGCTAAAGTAATCATTCCACAATATATATTTGGTGCTCCAAAACCTAGTTGTTCTTTAGAAAATGCTCCTATAAAATATCTTGATATCGATGTTAATTGATTATAATATAATTCAAACTGAAAAGAATTACCTTTAATATCCATTTTTGAATTAACTAAGTTTATAAGTACTGGTATTAATATAATTGAGGAAATTAATAATGTAATTATTGTTGCTTTAATATACTTTAATATTATTTGCTTAAAATTCTTATCTTTATTTTTATATTTTATTATTAAGTTTGCTATCATCCACATTACAGTGAATAAGCCTACCATGTATCCGGTATAAAAATTAGATATTATACATATGACTAAAGAAAAAATATATAGAAAATAAGATTTATTATTTAAAATATTATTTAATCCTAATATAACAATTGGTAACCATATACAACTATCTAGCCACATAATGTTTTGTGAATATACTAAATTATAAGACATTAATGCATACATTATTGAAAAAATTATTATATTATATTTGTTATTTTTTGTTGTTTTATTTATTAAAATTGACATTGTTAAAGCACATAAGCCTATTTTAATAATATTTAACATAAGTATACCTTCAGTTATATTTTGTTGATTAAAAAATTGTAACAAAAAATTCAGTGGACTTGAAATATAGTATGCAAAAAGTCCGTACGCATTGCTTCCAAGATTCATTGTAAAATTATAAAATATGTTTCCATGACCAGTTATAATATGTTTAAAATACATTAAATAATTTACATATTGACCACTCATATCCATTGTTAATATTGTTTTATCACCAAATGGATAGATATGATTAAGTGCATAAATTAAAATAATTATAAACGTAGACAGAAAAAAAGATATAAAATAAACATTGTTCTTTTTGTTAAAAATCTTTTCTTTTAACATTTTACTTAATTTTTTCATAACTTTACCTCTATCTCTTTATTTTTCACTTTCTTTATATTTATTTATTATATATATGAGTTATTATATTAAAATTAGACTTCACGTAACCCCATAATACTACAAACAGCTTTCTTTTTTTATTGTAACAAAAACTAATATAAAAATCTATATACATAAATGAGTATTATCTCTTTCGCTTAAACAACATTTATGTTTATAATATAATTAAATCCTATTTTCAAAGATTATTCTTTTCTCTTATTTTTATAATTATTTTTTATAATCATTTCTATAAAATTCAAAAGACCACTTACTTTTTCAACTTGTTTTTTTTATTTAATTTTAATTCAAATTTTAATAAACATTCTTTAATTTTATTCCATATAATCGTTAAAATATATGAACTAATAATTGTAAAAATAAACATTATTAATGTTAAGAACATATCTAAGAAAAAATTACTATTATTTGCAAAGTTATCTATTTTTGACTCTATAAATAATAACACTAATACATGCCACAAATATACATAAAATATATTTCCTATATTTTCTGATATAAATTTGTCCATTGGTTTTGGTATTTTAAATTTATCATAATAGTTCTTAAAAATTAAATATGTAAGTATACTTGGTAAAATTACAAAAGGCGATGTTGAATTTAAAAACATATCATTAATTATAGAATTTTTGCTAATTAACAATGTTAAAAATGGAATTATAATTAGTGACAACATGGATACAATTATCATTTTTTTATTTATCTTTACATTATATTTGTAAAGGTAATATCCTATAAATAAATAGTTCGTATAAATTATCAAATCTGGTATTGTAAAATTTTCTAGAACTCCATGATTAAATATATTTGAAAGCTCATTTAAAACTTTAAAAAGATTTCCAAATATGATGATTAATAAAATAATAGTAAAAAGTTCTTTTTTACTAAGTGCCTTTACCAATTTTTTTAAAAATGGAATAAACATATATATAAGAATAATTGTTGGTAAAAACCATAAATGATATGCGGTTTGACTTGAAGTTATTTTTTCTATCATATGATATATTGAAATAATTTCACTTTGTTTAATAACTAAATATACGTAATAGATTAAAGAAAATAAAAAATACGCATATACAAGTCTTAAAACTCTTTTTTTTAGAAATTCTAAATAATTATTGTTCTTTTCTTTTTTGGTAAACATTAATACGCCCGTTAGCATGAAAAAAATTGGTACACCCATTCTAGTAAATCCGTCAAAGAAAGTCAAAATCAAAAATTTTATTGAACTATATTGTATATATTTATTTCTGAAAAAGCTATTCACATGAAGTAGAACTATACTGAATATAGCAAAAAATCTTAATCCATCTAAATATTTTATTCTTTTAGTCATAACGCTACCCTTTCACCATTTTATTTATTGCTTTTTTATTTTATCAAAGACTTACATAAAAGTCTATAAATACAAAGTAAATAAAAAGTACTCATATGAGTACTAATTGTCAAATAATTCTTCGAATATTTTTATTTTATTTTTTTGAATTTTATCTATATTGATACTTTTCTTTTTACTATTTTCTTTTAATATTTCTTTTACTGATTTAACCATTTCATTTTCTTTTTTAGGTATTATGTATGCAATCTCTTTCATATCAATAGACTCATCACTTGTTTCTATCGTAGTAATTATATTTTTATTAAGAGTAATTGCTTCTAAATAAGTAACTGGAAATCCTTCATAATCTGATGTTAGTATTACATAATCTGCTTCATTCATATATGGATATGGATTTTCCTTACTACCTACAAATGTAACTCTATTTTCTACTTTACATTTCTTAGTAAACTCTTCATACATTTTTCTATCTGGTCCATCTCCAACAATTAACAATTCTATACTACTAATTTCTTTAACAAGATTAATTGCTCTTTTTAATTTCTTAGATGAATCATCTAATCTTCCTACAAAAACAAATAATTTTTTATTTTTATTCTTCTTAAAATCTATTTTTTCATGACTCTTAGAAATAATATCTTTTGTATCTATAAAATTGTTTATAACTAGACATTTATCTTTTAAATTACTATATTCTTCTAAAAATGAGTTTCTTGATTCATTTGATACAAATATTATTTTTTTAAATTCATTAACTTTTCTGGTATCAAAAAACTTTCTAAAGTCATCTTTGTTTTTATAAACATATTTATAATCACTATGTATATATAATGAATTATTAGAAGAAGCAATTAACGCTAATTTATTACAACTATAACTATATGTTGCATAACAACAACTAAAATCATAATTATCATACTCTAATATCTTAAATATAAGTTTTCTTGTTGCATTTACTAATTTTCTTATAATTACATTTTTATTATTACTTACTTTTATTTCTTTTACTATTACATTTTTATTTACTTTTTTTAGTAAAACTCCTTTTTTCTCTTCTAACACTAAGGTTACATTATATTTATTATAATCAATATTATCAAGTAAATTTACTTGTGCTTTTTCAATACCACCTAATTCTAAATTTACACTTGAAAATAATAAATTTCTTTTACTCTTTTTACTTAATAATAATATTAATATAATTACAATTAAACTTACTGATGGTGAATTTAGAATATGTCCTGTAAAGAATGCTAAGAAAAGTATTAATATAATTGAAGTTTGTAGCATCCATCTTTCATATGAATCTTCTTTTTGTTTACTAAGTATTTTAAATAAAATATATATTGTAATTATTAAAAATATTAAAAATCCAACTATTCCATGACTATAAAATATATCAAAATAATCCATTTCTATCATTTTAGTAGTTTTATTATTATTAATATAACCTATACCAAATAGTTTCTGATATGTATTAGCTCGTTCATATATCATTGCCTTATTATGTAAAAATTTAAGTCTTGAACTAAAGATAAAATGATCAATTGTTTTTTCACTTTTAAATACATCGACAATGCTATTTAATTTTAAATAATGCAAGTGTGTTTCTATATTTTTATAAAAATTAGTTTTTGGAAGTATTAAAATCATACCAAATATTCCAATAAGAACAACACAAACTGATACTAAAATATTTTTATATTTCTTTTCTTTAAAAGACTTTATTGAAAAATAAATTAAAGATATTCCAATAGTGATTATTAAAGAAAGTAAAGGTGTCTTTGTACCCATCATTAATATTACTACTAAATACATTATTATAAGTATTAACTTAGGTATTAATTTATCTGATTTATAAAGTATTATAAACATAATTGGTGTAAGAATAGATATTATTCCACTTATTTCATTTGCTGAATTAAAAAATCCTAATGTTCCTGCTTTTGTTATTTCATAAGTATCATATCCAACACCTAATATAGTTGGTACAAATATAAATATTAAATATAAAAAGAATGCTGTAAATAATGTCATTTTACTAATACGTATTTCATCTTTAATACTAAACAAGGATATAAATAATATTGGAAAATAAAATACTTTTACTAGTTCTTGTATTTCTTTTGTAATACTTGAATCTTTATAAATAATATTTCCAATTAAATAAAAAATCATATAAAGACCTATTATTAAATATGGTATTAAAATATTTTTCTTTTTAAATGTAAATAAAGTTATTATACAAATAGTAATTAGAAATATAACTCTTACAATAATACCAATAGTAAAATTGATATTAAATGTATGTAAGCAAAGACTTGTTAGCATATCTAATATTGGTCCTAAAAGTATAAATATACTTATAATTACATTAATATTTTTCTTAACAAAACTATTCATAATATCATTCCTTCTAATTTATTATATCAAATTATATCTAGAAAGTATTTTATTTAATTTATATATACATTACTTTACGTTTTTTACTTAGTAATTATTTATAATTTTACACTTTTATTATATAATGAAAGAAGATAGGAGTGAGCATATGAGTAAGAAGAAAAATAAAAAAAATAATAAACCTAAAAGTAAAAATACTTACTCTACTCAAATTAATAATACTAATAAGAATAAAGATAATATGAATGAAAAAGATAATAGAAAAAAAATTATTATTGAAAAAGAAAATACTACTAAAGATAATTATAAGAATATTGATTACTCTAGTGTTAGTGTTACTAAGAATGAAAAGAAACATGATGAGTCAAAAGAAAATGAGATGGAAAACTTCTTAAGTAATACTGATTCTTTTAAAACATCTAGTATTGATACTGATGAAATTAGCAATTTAATTGATGAGGATATGGGTAAAAAAGTTATGAAGAAAAAAGTAAAAAAGCATGTTATAACACATTTATTTTTGGTACTTGTTTTACTAATTTGTATTGTATACTTTGTATGCACTTTAGTAAATACTAGTAATTCTGTATTATCAATATTTACAAGTCTTTTAATTACTCTATTTACTATTTCATTTACTATTATTGGTATTAGTTATAAGAGAAATAATAAAAATTTAGTATTTATTGGTGGAGTTTTACTAGCAATATACTTAAGCTTTGGTATTTATAGTAATTTAGGTTCTGTTGACATTTCAGCATCAAATAAACTTGATTTTACAGGTAAAAGTTTAACGGAAGTTATGAAATGGGCAGATAAAAATAATGTTGTAGTTAATCAAGACTATGAATACAGTGATATGGTTCCTGAATATACAATAATTAGTCAAAATATAAATAAGTCATCTAAAGGCACTAGTGAAATTACAGTTTCTGTAAGTGAAGGTCCAAACCCTTCTAAAGAAATTGTTGTTCCTAGTATGCTTACTTGGGATGCTGAACGTGTAATTAATTTTATTAATGATAATTATTTAAGTAATGTTTCAGTTGAATTTACATCATCTGATCAAGATGTTGATACTGTTATTGAACAAAGTACTAGTGGTAATTTAAGTAGAGATGAAGAAATAAAATTAACATTTTCTTATGGTGAAGAACTTGGATATGATGAAGTTAAATTAATTGATTTTACTAATAAATCTAAGTTTGAAATAGAATTTTATATGAAGCAGCATCAATTAAAATATAAATTTAATGATGAATTCTCAAGTAAAGTAAAAAAAGCTTATGGTACTAAACAAAGTATTACTGCTGGAGATAAAGTTAAAATAAATGATGAAGAAATAGTTGTAACATTGAGTAAAGGTCCTAAAATAAAGGTTCCAAATCTTACAAAAATGGATGTTACTAAACTTACTGAATGGGCAATTAAAAATAAGTTAAAATTAAAATTTACTGATAAATATGATGATAGTGTAAAACGTGGCGATATAATAAAGACAAATAAAAATGAAGGTGACATATTAAAACAAGGTGATATAGTTGAAGTTACATTATCTCGTGGTAGTTTAAAGATGCCTAAGTTTGACAATTTTGATGATTTTAGTAAGTGGGCTGATAAATATGAAATAAAATATGAAGAAGAACATGAATTTAATGATAATATCGATGAAGGTCAAATTATAAGTTTTTCATATAAAACTGGAGAAATTATAAAAAATAATGATTCAATTATTGTTAAGATTAGTAATGGTAAAAAAGTTACTGTTCCTAATTTAAATGGTTTAACTAAGAAAGAAGCTATTAAAAAATTAGAAGATAGTCAATTAAACTATAATTTTATATATAAGAATAGTTCAAAAGATAAAGATATAGTTATTGGACAAAGTGTTAGTTCAGGTTCTAGTGTATCTAAGAATATGACTATTACAGTTACATTAAGTAATGGTAAAAAAGAAGAAGAAAAAAGTACTTCTAATAAGAATAATTCAAGTAATAGTTCAAATAATAATAAAAATAATAATAGTAACAATACTAATAGTAACAATAGTAATTCTAATAATAACAATACACCTACTCCTAGTCCTTCTCCTTCAAATAAACCTGATAATTGCTCTAATGTAGTTGCATATTTACAAGCAGGAGATACATATGATAGAACTGTTTCAATGACTAATAGAGCAAATCCTAAATTGAAATTCACTTATACTAGAGTAGATAAATGTTCAAATGGTAATGCTAAAGCTGGTTCTATTTGTAACGCAAGTAGTTATGATGAAAAGAGTTTAAGCACTTGTAATACTTATAATTTACAAGTAGTTGGATAAAAAAAGACTTCACAATTGTGAAACTTTTTTATTAGTTTTCTAAATATTTTTTAATTTTTCTTATATTTATTTTTAAAGTAAATATATCAGTTATATTACATATTGCATGTACAATTAACATAATACCTATAAATATAGTTAGAGAAATTGATGCTTCAAATGGATTTATTATAATTACAAGTCCTGCTAGTAAATCAATTATACCAATTATAAGCATTAAAATCCAAGGAATATCTTCATCTTTTAAATCAATTGATAGTCTTATATTAGTAATACTACTTGCTAATATATATACACCTAATATTATTGTTAATAACGATGTTAAATGAGTTGGTTTTAATATTATTACTATTCCTAATATTATTGAAATTATTCCTCCAAATAAACTATCTATTGGATAAAAAATATCTCTTGTTTGAAAATTAAATATACATAAAATAATTCCATGTATTATCATATAGATTGCTATAATGATACCTATTGTTTTTATTGATATATCTGGATATATAATAAAAAGTAAACCTATAATTATAGATATTATTGAAACTAAAATTATTGAATTAGTAAATTTATTAATTATTTTTTTCATCTTTTCACCTCAATATTTATTATATATATTTTTGGCATTAAGTTAAATATTTATACATATTTTTGATGCTTATCCAACAAAAAACTTTTTTCTATATTAAAAGAAGAGGTTTATTTACTCTTCTTTATTGTACTGGTTCACTTGATACAAAATAGTAATCATTATCGTTATATTTTTTCATTGTTATTTTGTAAGTTCCAGCTTTCTTTATGTTTTCATATGATGAATCTGGTTCTGCTGATGACTTTTCGATATCATAAACTGAAAATTTCAAATTTACTTCTTTTGTTTTTTCTGAATCACTATAGTATTTTGTGAATCCTTCAGAATTTGTTGCTTGATTGTCTGGGAATAAGGCTTTTACATAAATAGTCAAAGTATCATTATTCATTTCAGCTTTTGAAATATATGTTTTTGCTGAAGCGTTTGGACCAGTTGCACAGCCACATGCTGTTTCCCTATGCTCATATTGTTTAGTTGATGAATTATAAATATGTGATGTACACATATCTTTTGCATCAAAACTTGTTGGGTCATACTTATAATCTTTTCCAAATAATTTTTCAATTTCCTTATTCCAGTCGCTTTCACTAATTGAACCTTTATTAGAGTATGTACTCATCGCAACCATATGATATGCTAATTGATTCGGAATGTCGTTACTATTAACTTTTGTTGACTTTAAATAATTGCTAGATGGATCTTGGCAATTAAAAAAAGTCATATATTTATTAAAATTATTTTGTACAATATCACTATAAACATCTAAATTAGTAATTTTTTCATTTTTTTCCTTATCAACTTTTTTTGTTTCATTTGTAACCTTTGTTTGAGTTACAGGATTAGAACTCATATAATAATATGTTCCACCAATACCTACTGCAAGTGATGCAATACTTGCAACTGCTATTGCAATTCCTTTTTTCATAATATTATCTTCTCAATTGAGACTCCTTTCTATTATGAATATAGCACAAATTAAAATTTTTTCAACTAAAAAGAAGAATTTTTTACTCTTCCTCTAATGCAGTTATTTCTTCTTCAGTTAGATTAGTAATTTTAGATATCATAGAAATTTCAAAGTTCTCTTTTAAATTGTACCCTTTGTCAAGGACATTTTTTAAATTTTAAGAAAAAGGGTTTTTACTAATTCCTATCTTTAATGGATATATTCCTGTTATAATATACTCATAATACTCACATGGTGATAGTTTAGCTAAATCCCATTGATATCTTTCATGATTATAGTAATATATCCAATCATCTATTATAGCTTTTACTTCATTAAATGTTTTACATTTGCTTATATCAATTTCATCTTTCATATGTCCAAAAAAACTTTCTTGTGGTGCATTATCCCAGCAGTTTCCTTTACGGGACATAGATTGTCTTAATTCTTTATCTTTAAGTATTTGAATAAAACTGTAACTTGTATAATGGTATCCTTGATCACTATGTACTAACGTTTCATCTGTTAAAATTACACCATGATTATCTATTAATTGATTAACCGTTTCTAATACAAAATCAACTTCTAACGATTCACTTAATACATATGATAATATTTCTTTTGTATATGCATCTAATATTGTTGATAAATAACATTTTGTTCCATTGTATGGTAAATAAGTAATATCTGTTAACAATATAGCTCTAGGTCCATGCAATTTAAACTCTCTATTTAAAAGATTGTCTGCAACATTATTTGTTTTTAATGCTTTAGCCATTCTTCTATATGGATTTGCTTTTCTTATTGGACAAAATAAATTATATTTTTTCATTAATCTTCTAATTTTTTTGACATTCATTATAATCGGTGGATCCATATGTAATAGTCTCATATAAATACCACGTGCTCCTTTATTATAACCTTTATAATTATAAGCAATTAATATTATTTCAAAGTCTTTTCTATCTTGTTCTTCTTTCAAATCTCTATTTTTCTTAGAAACAACCCAATTATAATAACCAGATCTAGATACATTTGCTATTTCACACAACATAGATACTGTTAATCTGTTTTCTTCTTTTTGTATCATCTTTTGAATTATCTGAAATTTATAACTAGTATCATCACTTAATATTAAGGCTCCTTCGCCTTTTTTAATACTTTTTTTAAGAAATCAACTTCCTGCCTTAAATATAACAATTCATTTTGTATTTGCTTTATATTTTGAGGCGAAATATCTTCATCTGGTTCTTTTATCTTCATTCTATTATTTCTCGAATAGCCTTCTGTAAATTCACCTACCATTGCTTCCTTTTTTATTCTTTGAACAATACTATCTATTTGTTTTTGGCCAAAATAATCTAAATTATAATCTAGCTCTTTAAATATAGCTCTTGGACTCATTCCTGCTTGATACTTTCTCCAAAATATTTTTTTAAATTCAACTGTAAAAAATATCCTTTGTTCATCAACTTGAAAAGTATATGGATTTTTCTTTAATTCCTTAATTTGCTTTTGTGTATATTTTTTCATATTTTCCTCCTATATTAGTATTTTAATTATACCAATATAGCGATAATTAAAATACCCATTTATATGTCCATTTATAAGGTTTTCATACCTTTTTCTAGTGTCTTTTTTTTAGGATACCTTCTTCTTTAAATGTCCATACTTACGGGTACATTATATTTTAACATATTCTTTGCTATTTCAATTGTTCTATCTCTTTTTCCTTCAATTCTGCCTTCTGTCTTACCTTCGTCTTTCAATGCCC
>ULLK01024212.1_pt1 | contig 28412 bp, 29 predicted proteins | sample 1951411 | NCBI WGS metagenome assembly ULLK01 (sample SAMEA4835526, study PRJEB28245) | human gut metagenome | biome: gut microbiome; material: fecal sample | place: Denmark | collected 2008 | reverse complement strand
TCTCTGCCGCCACTAACTAACCTAGCCCAAGGCTTAATATGATTCTTTAAAAACCACTTATACTGTTCTTCATTCATAAGTTTCAACTCCTTTCACAAGTATAATATATACTTATTTTAAGTGTTGAAAATATTATATATTTATACGTTAAAACAAAAACAAACTCCGTTGCTGGTACTGCTGCCGTCGGGGGTGGGGCCACCATTGTAGTTGACAGCAAAGAAGCCATCGGCACCGTTGCCGTAATAAGGCGAACGAGTCCACCACATACTAGCATCTCCACTTCCATTATTCATTTTCTTTATTCTAGAATTATTATCTGTAAATATAGGAAACTTTTTCTGATTTGTTTCTGTTGGATTTTGATAGGGCCAATCATTGTTGTTAACTTCTGTTGATCCAGGTAAAAATACTATATCTTTAGAAAGTTTACCAGCGTTGGATGATGTACTGCCACCTCCTATATTAGCGTATGTATTTACTTCTTTAATTACGTTTTGTAAATCAGTAGGCATACTATTATAAATATTAATCATAACAATTTTCTTCATAGCCGTATTATTCCAACCACCGGAGTTAGCATTGGAAGTATTCATATACTGTTTATTCTCCATTAAGTTTTTCATACCAAAACATATGCCTGCTTTGCCAGATCCATCGGATTTAACAAAATGATTAAAATCCCATATCTGCAAAGTAACGGTTTCATTAAATGATCCTGATAAAGTTAAATCTATTTCGTCTCCAACTTTCCATAAAGAAGAAGCTACACCTGATTCACTGATGGCTGCTATTTGTTCCCATGTATTATTCTTCAATACAGGATCGGCAGCCAATACTTTTATAGCGTATATCATACTAGTACTATCATTATATACTTTATCAGTACTTAATGTATAAAATCTATAATAATAAGTTTTTCCTACAGTTACATTAGAATCTGTATATGGAGTACTAGAATATTTATTTTTAGTAGTATTAGTTAATACTACAGTACCATCTTTAATACTAGTAGGAGCACTGCCCTCTTTTCTTACTATAATAGTAGAACTCCAAGTAGATAAAGTACTACCATTATAAACAGAAGTATTAGGATCGGTCCATTTTAATTTTACATATTTATTTCCAGATACAATATATATATTAGTTACATCTCCAGGAGGAAATCCTTTGGATGAAGATCCAGATCCTCCTCCACTTATATTTCTCATTATTACGCTCATTATATTACCCCCTATATAACAAAAATTACTTGTTATATAGGGGCTTTATGCGTTTAAAATGTGGGGACAAATTTAAATTACCTAAAAAGACCTCTATATAACAAGTTTATAAATAAACTTGTTATATAGAGTATCATTTATAAAATATATTGTATATCACTTCTTGTGATATACACTTTTTGTCTAACTTCATAATAATATCAAAATATATAAAGGAGGTATTAGTAATGGCTAATATTCGTTGTGATATTAAGAATGTAAGACCTCGTCCTATTAGAGGATTTCTTTCTCAGAACGGAGTCATTTTTGGTGATACTGAAATAGGATTGCCATATACATATATTATTAAAGCTATGCATCAGTCTGATGTATATGTAAACGGTAAATTAGTAGAACGTATCGGAGATGCTAGTAAGTTATTAGATGGAATGACTGTAGTAGAAACTACTCCAGAAGATGTAGCTACTAAGCTTACAGAAATTAAAGATGGTGATATTGTTTCTCTTGCTGCTGGTGAATATACAGAACCTATTACTCTTGATAAAGAATGTATTATCTCTGGTACTAAAGATACAGTTATTGCCGCTCCTATTACTGTTAATGGCGGTAATGTAATCATAGAAGGAGTAACTATGAAAGTTACTGATAAAACTATAGTTACTGCTAATGGAGATAAAGATGTATCTATCGTTAATGTAGACTTTAAGAAGGATGATGATGTAGAATGTAGAACTCTGTTAAGTCTTCCTACTAAAGGACAAACAGTTATTGATGGATGTAACTTCAAAGATCCTAACCATAAAGTATATAATGTAATGGAATTTGGTATTAATAAAGATGATTATACTAATGGTGGAGTTATTATTAGAAACTGTGTATTTGATCAGATTGGTCATAATCACATTAGCTTCTATAATGTAGTAAATGGCGGTAAGATTCTCATTGAGAATTGCGACTTCGGTTATAATGGTGGTATTCGTGTAAGTAATGTAAATAATACCGAATGGACTCTTACATTAAAAGATTGTATCTACAGAGGTTCTGATGAAGGAGATAACCAGAGCTTAGTATGCTTCCAGGATTTCGATAAAGAGAACGTACAAGATTTTACTAAGATTACTTTAATATGTGATAATCTTGTAGACGGTAATGGAAAGCATCTTACTAAGAATACAGATCCTCAGGTTGTTTATGTATATGATGATAAAACATCTTCTATACTTAAAGATAAAAATCAGCCAAGAATAATTTTTAAATAAAAAATAAAAGTGGGATGGCAAATTTGCCATCCCACTAATTGTTTGGTTAGAAACGTTTGTATTCGCAACAAGCTTTCAGCATATATACTATATCAAAAAGCGCTACATAATGATGATCAAGCTGTGAAAGTTTACATCCAAATTCATCGTAGTCCTCTATATTTCTATAGATTGTACCATGTATTACACTTTCAATAGATCTTGTTTCCATATACTTATCAATTAAGTTACATGATCTTGAAAAATCTATAGTATTGTACTTAATATCAATAATACGACGTTTAACCATATTATTTATGATCGTTAAAATCCAATCAGTATTACTATTTACAAAATCAATATATTTTTCAATATTTTCAAATGCATTGTAATTATAGTCTTTCATGGTTTGTAATGAATGATATATTCGCATTGAACCTTGACTTCCATATATCAACTTATAAGCTTCAGATAATATATAGCAAAAATTGGATGGATCATATTCGTGATTTTTTATTCTTTTAAGAATAGATAATCCAACTTCTCTTCTACGATCAGCAATAGATTTTTTACGTTCAGAAGTGCTGTATTTTATTTTTGTTTTGAATCTTTCCGCTCTTGTTGAATTTCCATCGTATATACTTTTAGATATTTTGAACTCTCTTTTCCAGTTGTTATCAATATCACGTCCATCAAGAGCCGAATGCTTTCTTGCATCATTTTCAGAAACAAATATAAACGGAGATTTTTTATATTCTGGATATTCTTCTACAACATCTTGCACTATCCCTTTACATTTATTATTGTTTGCAAATTTCTCTATCTCCGTCATTATATTTTCTGTAGTTTTTGCACCGGTTATATTATCATATTCTTTCAATACCTCAATAAAAGGTATACGATAATATCTAAGAGCATTATGATATCTAGTTATTTCATAAATTGCTTTACTAAGTTCTGCTGGAAGTAATTCTGTATTATATCTAGCCCATTCAAAATCCATAGAATATAAAGGCTGGATACACCATTTCTCGCTCCAAGGATAATATTCTGCTATATGCTCGCAAATAGCACTAATATTAATATTCTTCCTTTCTGATAATTCTTTTGTTTCTCGTAATAATGATTTCGAAAATCTCAATCTATATTCTGTTTCTTTATTTTTTAAGGCTGTACATGAATCCATTTTAATATACATAAATAAATTTGACATATATTTCATGTATTCTGCATGGATATGAGCATTACTACGAACGGAGTATTTATCACAAATATATTTTATTTTTCTTATATTTTCACTTATAGCATCATCTTTAATTCTTTTAGCTGAAATTTTCTCAGCAATAGTCTTTTTAGGTTTAGTAACTACTGCATCTGGATTAGAAAGTAACACGTTTCTATATTCGTCCCATACTATAGCAATCTCTTCTAATGATAAATTACTAGTATCAACATTACGAGCTAACGGTTTCTTTTTTACAGGTTCGGTTAATACATCTACCGATTTATTTTCTGCCAGGTAATTACAGGCTTCTTTAAAAATTTTTAAGAAGTCATTACTACCTGATATGGATTCAGGTTTATCTATATAAATATTGTAAAACGTTCCGGAATTATAAGCATCTACAAAATCTCTTATATTTCTTGATCTCCATGGGTGCCTTATTTTTCGTAACGCCTTAGCTTCCACCTGGCGAATTCGTTCTCTTGTAACATTAAATATCTTTTTTGTCTGATCTAATGTAAGATTTTCACCAAATCTATAATATAAAACTGAAGTTTCTCTTTTGGTTAGAGTTATTAATATATTATAAAGTCTCTCATATAAATCATCGGCATACGATATTGGATCAATATAATATACAGCATCTTTATTGTCTTCGGCAAATGGTACTAATTCTTTTTCAAAATCTTCTTCAAGAGCTTTCTTTTTGGAATACCATTTTGGGACGTATTTACGTCCTCCATTTTCCAAGAATATAACGCATAAATCTTGGATCTCATCAGGATCGGTTCCTTTTTCAATTAATTCCTCAAAATATTTCTCGCATCTTTTGTTTAATTCTTCGTGTGTGTACTTCATAAGTTTTCTCCTTTTCTTAGTGTATTCTTAATGTACTCTGAATAGTAAACAGCCCCTCCTGAATACTATTCATAGTAATAATATATCATTCAGAATATTTCTATTTACATTCTGAATGATTAAACATTAAATTAAAAATGATAAAGAGTAAGGAGGTGCACTAAGATGGCAATGATTTATTATCGACTTGTATCAAAAGGTGTAAAAACTATTGATCAGGTCCCTGAAAAATTCAGAGCTGAGGTGCAGGCATTACTCGATGCCGATAATAAATGACGAGCAAAATTAAATTTGCTATAGATTTACTAAAACTTGTTTTTTCAAGAAAGGAGGAATCAATTATGGATTCCATGGTTGCGATTTATGTAGCACTTATTATTAAAGGTAAAAAGACTATTGATCAGGTTCCGAAGAATCTGAAAGAAAAAGTTAAAAACATGCTGATCGATCTGGATCTGCCAGAACTTGCTGGTGTTTCCACTGAAGAGCAGAAATAATTAATCTGTATGGGGATACCGTGTTTGGTATTCCCATATTTTGTTTAAGGAGGTTTTTATTATGGGTGCTATACTTGATAAATATATTAATCAGCTTCAGTCCTGGCTTGGTTATAATGAAGCTGATGGTACAGATGATATTATTATTAAAACATATAATAGTCAACGTCCATCTGGATCGTACAAAATGTCAATGGATGATCCTTGGTGTCATGCCACTATATCAGCAGCTGCATATAAAGTAGGTATTTCTGGAACTATTATTCCTAATACTTGCTATTGCCCGGATGGTATAGATTGGTTTAAATCTAAAGGGCAATGGGTAGGCAGAAACAGCTCCAAATATAACCCTACACGTGGAGATATTATCTACTATGATTGGGGCGGAGATGGAGAATCTGATCATGTAGGAGCAACAACATCTAAAGATGGAAATACACTTGAAGTGCTTGAAGGTAATAAATCTGATAAATGCTGCTATAGATATATTGATCAGTACGATAGTTGTATCATGGGATATGGTAGACCAGACTATGATGGCAACGGTGGTAATACAGGTTCTACTAAAGAAGATAGAAACTGGTTACAAGAAGGTGATTCTGGTAATGATGTACTAGAAATGCAGAAAAAATTAAAAGCTATAGGCTATAGTATAGACGTAGATGGAGAATGGGGTCCAGCCACAACTAAGGTAGTTAAGCAATTCCAAAAAGATAACGATCTTAATGTAGATGGTGGGTTCGGAGAATTAAGTTCTGCTAGACTTAATGTATTATATAATAATAAACAAACCACTCCAGTTACTCCTACTACAGATTATATAGGCAAATATGTAAAAGAGTTTGAATCTGGAGATGCTGGTCCTACATCTATCGAACATTGCGGAGATGATGGTGGATTATCATATGGCACATATCAATTTATTTGGTCTTATGATAATGAGCCTGGATCTGCTCAAAGGTTCTGGGATAAATATTATGCTAATACTTATGGTAAAGCCACCTCTTATACAGATCTTAAAAATAAATGGTTAAAAGCAGTAAAAGCTGATAAGAAAGCATTTATTGATAATGAATGGGAATATGTATTAGATGGTGGAGAATATTATTCTCAAATGATTAGTACTTTAAAAGGATATTTTAATCCAAATACATTCTCTAGAGCAATGCAAGATTGTTGCTGGTCTTGGTCTGTTCATAGAGGTGGATATGGTGCTGCTACGGAGTTTAAGAAAGCTTGTGCTGCTGTTGGAATAGATGATCCACAGAAAGCAAAAGAAAAAGACTTATTAGCAGCTTGCTATGATTATAGATGGAAACATATTACTTATAACGGTAAGAGATTGACCAGATATTCACCAGATGGTGGAGAAGATAGTGAATATGTAACTATTCAAACTAAAATAGGACTTAAGCCTATAGACTATATTACTCCTAGCGGTAAATTGATCAAGAAAGTTACTACCGGAAATAATACTAGTACAGATAAACCAAGTTCTTCTGATGCTAAAAAAGAAAGTACCACTGATTTAGAAGCTTGGCAAAAGAAATGGTTAATGTCTGTGCAAAAAATAGTAGGGGTAAAAGCTACTGGAATATACAATAAAGATATATTACACTATATTACTATCTTAGATACAGGTTCTAAAGGATCATTAGTTAAAAAGCTTCAGGAGAAATTGATTCATCTTCAATATACCGAAGACCCTATAACAGGAACATATGATTCTAATACAAAGAAACTTGTAAAAGAATATCAAAAGTGGCATAGTATTACTGCTAATGGAGTTTGTAATATAGAAACTTGGGAGCAGTTATTATCAAAAAGAAAAGGTATAAAATAAAATATATAAGGGATATCCATAATGGATATCCCTTATTATTATTTAGTAGTATTACTATCTTTATTAGCATCTGTTGTCGTATCAGTATCTGTATTAGGAGTTAATGTAGATACTAATTCGTAAATATCACATACAGCTGTCTGAACTTCTGTAATCTGATCAGTATTAGAAGCCTGTTGTTCGTAAACATCGACAAGAGCAGTCTGAGCCTCAGTGATCTGATCTGTATTAGATGTCTGCTGCTCATATACATCTGCTAATGCTGTCTGAGTTTCTGTTACCTGATCATTAGTAGATGTCATATTATCAGAAGTCTCTTTGATATATGTATTCGTATCAATTTCATACATATCTACATTAGTATAGTTTGTATCTTCTCCTAATGCTTTATTAGCGAAAGAATAAATTACAGAACCATCAGCAGATAAAATACCGTCTGCTTTGGAAGCATCATCTGTAGTGATGATAACTCCATTTGTCTGTTTGAATATATATCTAGGTGTTTCGAAGTATTCAACTTTTTTGGTTGTTTTATTAACCGGAATAATAACTTTAAACATTTTTATACATCCTTTCTTAATAACGTTATTAATTATTTAATTGTTTGGGCTAGGCAAAATTTAAAAATAAAATACACTATACATATAAGTAATTGAGGACGTTTAAGTCTATTAATTTATTTCTTTTTGGACATTTAGCTAAGGGGTACAGCATTCGGCTCATAACCGAAAGATCCGGGGTTCGAATCCCTGAATGTCCATTTAAATAATAGCATAGCTTTAAAAAGCTATGCTATATCTTTTTTGGAAAGGAAATGGAAAAATTATGAAAAGAGTAATTGCAGAGTGCCCCTATAATGATTATTATCTATATGTGGTCTTCCATAAAAATGAAGGAAGACGATACGCTAATTTGATACCTATAGATGGATCTTCAGGGCTAAAAAGAAAAACAATAAGTTATGCAAGATATTTAATGTCTGTGAAAGAAGGGCGTATTCTTAATGAAGATGAACATGTAGATCACAAAGATGACGATAAAACCAATGATGATATAAATAATTTACAAATACTATCTTTGAGAGAAAATAATATTAAAGAAGCAAAACGAAGAGGTACAAAAATGGTCGTTTTAAAATGTCCATACTGCGGTGTTATATTTGAAAAACCTAGAGTAAAAACATTTTTGGTCAAAGGCGGTCATTTTGCTGCATGTAGCAGAAATTGTTCTTCCCGATTTGGCGCATTACTGCAATTTCATCCTAACGATCCAAAACTTTTACAAGCGTTAAAAGAAAATATTATAAATGAATACATAAAACATGAATAGTCATAACCGGTCGGTCCTGGGTTCGAGTCCCTGAACGTCCACTATATCCCATATACTTATATAAGTATATGGGATATAACTTCTTAATAATAAATGTTTAGCTTTATGCATTTCGTTTTTTTGTATCAGATTTGTTACGTTTCTATATAAACGTACGTTTACAATTGCATTCATTGCTACAAAAGTAAATAATAAATGTTTTGAAACTATATTCTACTTTCACCATTTAATGTATTATTTTCTTATATGTAGTGCGTAAATTTATCTCTATACACTATATAGTGTATAGAGATATTTTTATGCCAAAGTATTTAATTTTATTTTTATAACTCTATATAACCCACTACTCTGATAAATAGCAAGTTATATAGAGGTCTTATAATACATCCTTTATTTTTGTCCCCACATTATAAATTTTGTATTATTACGAATATGTTGTATTTAATATTATTTCACAAAAAATAAAATCAAGTAATGTTTAAAATACGTATCTCTAGGTGGTCGCTAGAGATACGTAAGTCACGTACTTATGAAACACACTTTACTACCAAGTCTGCAATCCCTTGGTAGTCACACACACATTTAAACACACTTTTCACACACGTTTTGTTGCTCGTTTGGACACATTGCAATAGAAAGGATAGAGAGGTCCCTTTCTATCATTTTTTCTTTTGACTGTAAATTGAAATTCTATTCTTTATAATTGACCACTTATTATAAAGAATATGTAGAACTGCTAGATAACAATGATTTATATAATCACCATTATCACTATAATAATATATAATTGAGATTCTGAACTTATTCAAAACGATTAAGAACCCCATATACTATATAGTATATGGGGTTTAATTTTAATCACAATGTAAAACGATATTTCCAGTATCAATAGTTTTTCTTACATTAATAACTCTTTGATTAGATGATCCTCTCCATTTTAAAGATGTATCTCTAAACTTTTCTATATATGGACCATCTATAATTACATCTATTTTATTTAAAATTCCGATAGGTACAAACTTCTTAAGATCATTAAAAGTATATCCTGTGTATAACCATACAGTTTTATTAGGATAAACAGATTTAATATATTCTACAAGTTCATACACTTCTTCTCTATTACTTTCAAATAACGGATCACCGCCAGAGAAAGTAATGCCGGAAATATAATCTTGAGATACGATATCTAATAATTCTTTTCTGGCATTTTTATCAAATAAAATACCATCGTCAGGATCCCATGTTACAGGATTTTGACAGTTAGGACAATGATGAGAGCATCCAGCTACCCATAATACAACTCTTAATCCATCTCCGTTTTTCATGTCATCCTTTGTAATATTATGATAATTCATAGCTATGGCTCTCCTTTTATCTTAATTTAATACATAGCCCCTGTACAGATGTAATTATTCCTGCATGTACTGTAATTTTTCCTGTTTCTGATACATATGTATTTCCAGCATTATATGCAGTAGCTTCCCCGTCCAAGGTTTTAATTCTTGATTTATCATCTGTATAAATATCAGATTTTAAAGCATCGTTATATTGGTTTAATACACATTTCATATCATCAGGCATAACTTCTACTAGGTCTTCTGGTAATGTATTTTGTATATTAACTACGTTATCATTAATAAGATCCATAGATTGTAATGTAAGTTCGCATCTGTAGAAGTCTTTATCACATTCAAATCTATTAAGTTTATTTTTCTTAATATTGGTTACCACAAGAGATAATGTTTTATTTATAGTTCCACCAAGAGTAATATTCTTAGTATCCCCTACTAACCATTTCTTTTCAGCACATCCATTTTCTATAGTAGTAATGATGGCTTCCCAAGTATTATTTTTAAATACAGGATCTACATCTATAGTCTGTATCTTAATAATATCCACTTTATCCCATGAATGTTTTCCTAAATCTGAACACGGAATAATAGCGTAATAATATGTAGTATTAGGTTCTACGGAGTCATCTACAAAGTATTTATCTTTGTATTCATTACGATCATATATCTCTGTAATGATTTCACCATCCCAAGTATCTTTAGGAGGTTCATCTTTCTTTCTAATAATTCTTGTAAATTCCCATTTAGAGAAATAAATTTTATCAAGTATCGGATCAACCGGATCAGCCCATTTTAAAGAAACAGAATTTGCAGTAACGTCTATGTCGATATTCGTAGCGGGACCAATCGGATATTGTTTTGTATATCGTTTAATAGAATCATCCATTTTGAAAAATCTCCTTTTCGATTATAAGTATTATATTAAAGTTCAAAATATAATAAAAATAGAGGAAGAGCCAAAACTCTTCCTCTAGAATTATCCAATAATACTCTCTATAATTCCAACAACAACACCAATCAATACAATGACAAATATTGCCATCCATACAACAAACGATACGCCTATCGCTATTTTCATTGAATATATACATATGGCATATAGAGCGCCATTTAAGCATTTGTCTGCATAATTCATCATATACGGTATAGCATATTTATGTAGATATGGAATAAGCAATCCAAATACCGGTACCGATAATGGAACGAATAAAATGCATAATAATCCTAATACGGAATTATTGCTCAGAAGCTTCTTCATCATGATCATGGTATTCTCCTTTTTCTTCCTGCTCTTTGTTATCTGGTAATAACTCTGTAATGATAAATCCTACACCTACAAGTGTTAATAATGTTGCAACTCCTAAAATAATATCTTTCTTCATTTTAATAAGCCTCCTTAATAATTTCTTTAAGTAAATTTGCTGGATATGATGAAATCTTTGCACATGTTGATACATCTATACTGTTTCTATCACGAATTAATTCTGCTGTATCATCTTTGAATTTTAATAAGATAGATTCGATAGCTTTTAATGTCTCACTCTTATTCATTTTATTCATCATAAGATGCTTCACGTCTGTTGTTACTACCGAAAGATTTCTACTTCCGTCTACTGACCATACAGCAATATTTTTTAACTGTTTACAAATTTCAGAATATCTTTCTTTTGAAAAATCTTCTCTATCTTTATCTATTCTTCTTAATATTTCTTTTACTGTATCATAAGATACAGATTTTTTATCTATAGAAACTCTATTTATATAGCGCTTTATTCTTATATCTTCATCTACTACGACATTTACACCAATTATATTAAAATATTCTGCAAGTAATTTGTTATTATCAATTTGCAATAAACCGTCTAATGTAGTAATTCCTATATATGTAGATTTACAATGTGGCTCAGTTTCTAACAACTCTTGCGGTATAAGATTGGTATAGAATACTGTTACCAGTTTGCCTTTACTATTATACATTTCATATGATCTTGAATCTATCTTTACATCTGACGGTATTGCATCGTACTGTATAAGTGTATTAAATACAATATCAGGATCCCAGATTTCATCTTCTCTAGGCTCTCTGGTTGTACATAATCGAAGTTTTTTAACTGATGGGATTGTGTGTACAATTTGGTTTAAAATACTGTCCTTCCCTGAACAGGAAGGGCCGATTAATAATATTAATGTGTTCTTTGGCATATTAATTTCCTCCTTATTTTTCTATTAATGTAAAGTTTTGACAATTATAAAAATAAAACAAAGACACCCATGTATGATCCTGACATACATGGGTAAAAGATCATCTATTGGAATTGGTTAAACCTAAAGGGTCAGATTGAAATGGTGTTCTTATATTAACTACAGGATCTGTTCCGTCTATACGCACAGATAAATTATTATTTTCGTCTATTTCCATAATAAGAAGATATACTTCCCCTGTGCATTGATCTTTAAATTTTTTCTTATTTTCTCCAGGCCATAATTTATAAGCTATTCCTAATTCACAAGCCTCTCTTATACTATACCATGTGTTTTTAGCAAATTCTTTGTGAAATACATTTTCCATATTATTTCTCTCCTTTTATCTATAAATATTTTTAATATAAGGTTTTAGGGTGAATAAAAACATATACTGTGTGGGGACAGTATATGCGTGAAATTATAGTATGGTGTGTTAGTGTTATAATAATCATATCCATTTATAAATGGATCAATAAATAATTCGTTAAATAGTTTATCAAGGCTCGTAATAGAAGTATAACACATACCTCTACGCTTTATAGAACCTTTCCAAGACTTATATGCATTTAGAATTTGCTCAAATGTCATTCTACCTAAGTCAAATAAATGTCTAAACTTTTTAAGTCTTCTTCTTTCTCTTGTAATAGTTTTATTCACAACTCTTTTAACAACTTTACCAGTTTCGGTAAGTCTAAATCGAGTTTTTAAGAATGTAAATTGTTTGGATATTTTCATCAACCTACATTTCTTTTCACTGAAAGATAATCCAAGTTTAGTGGCAATTTGTTTTACACCTTGTATTACTTTCATTAAATATTTTTTAGAATGATGTATAATAATACCATCATCCATATATCTATCATATCCATACACTCTCATTTGATCTTTTACATAATGATCTATTGGATTTGGATAATATACAGCACTTATTTGTGATATTTCGCTTCCCAATCCTAAACCAATTTCACCAAATGCATAAATAAAAGTTTCTACATACTTCATTACATGATCAAATACAAGCTTACTTCTTTCAGCTTCTACTAGAGCATGTAATGGAATACTTCCAAAATAATCATGAAAATCAAACGTATAAATCCATCCTTTAAGACCATATTTCTTATAATGATCCTGTAGATGCTTAACTACACGTTTAATCTGATGATGTGGACCTCTACCTTTTAAAGTAGCTCCATTATCATAAATTAAGTAAGGTCTTAATACCGGAGTGATGCAATTTTTCACAAAAGATTTTTGTACTACACGTTCTTCGATAGTAATACTCTTTATGTGTCTTAATTTACCTCTCTCCTTAATATCAAAACAATGGAATCCTCTTGGAGTAAATGAACCAGAGTAACATTCTACAATTAAGTCTGGAAGATTAGTCGAAATAAATACACCGTAGCATTGTACTATGGCTTTCCAATCAGTTCCATTTTTACAAAATTTATATGATTCATATAACGCAGATTCAGAGAATATATCATTAAGATTGGAATGCTTTCTAGCACGTTCCATTCTCTTTTCTAATCTCTTAGCTTTTCTTCTCTGATATCTAGCTTCATGTCTTTCTTTGCTGTTCATAATTTATTTTTAACTAGAAAATTAGGTGCTGTGAACAGAGAGATCTACCATGAAATACATAAAGTACCATGCAAGAAGCGTCCGGTAGCTCCCATCAGCTAATTTAGAAGTTCTAGTTATTATTAACCTCCTAAACACATCTATTTATTTAATATCCTAAGCGAATATTAAAATGGGTAAATAATCTCCTTCTGCAAGGAAATTTTGTTAATCTAAAGATTTCACACTATAAATAGTGTTACTGTGTCGCTCATAACAACTCTTACAGAATCAGAAGCACACGCCATTGTTGTTGCTGGTATTGTTGTTGTTGTTGGCGTTGCCATCGTTGTTGACATTACAGAAATTGTTGTTGTTGTAGCAATGAGGCGAACGAAAAGGTTTACAGATTATTCCCCTTTATATAAAATATATTATTAAGCTACAAATTTAATAACTTTATCATTATTTTGTACTTGGGTGTTGCAAATAGATTTTGTTTCTTCAAATCTCTTTTGATCACTACGAATAATCTTATCTAAAACATTAATTTCTTTATTTAACAAACTTAGCCATGTGTTTAAATCAGAATCTCGAACAGAAACCAATGGAGAGTTTTCTCCATTAGATACCTCATGTTTAATATAAAGCAATGCAGATATATCTGTCGAGATCGAACAAGCAATTCCTTTAGCTTGCAAGAGAAGTTGTCTTCTCATTACAAAATCTTCTTTATATTTAATAGGAAATATAGCATTTCCTTGTACACATAAACTACTCAAATATCTAGCTTTCTCCAACAAGGGTTGAGCTATCATATAAGTATATCTCTTAGGCATTGATAGACATATACGAAGTGCTAGTTTATATAGTTTAAAAGCATCGTATACGAATTGTGCACTAGACAGATTCCTTTCACCTGCTGGTACACTCATATCAAATCACTCCTTTCTTTTTATATACTTTATCTAAAGGTTATCCTTATAAAACTTTACAAAAAAATAAAAGGGTTGGTGGAACCCTAACGAGTTCCACCAACTGATGGATTTGCTCGACAAGCTCGCAAATCTGATGTTAGATGCAGAAGCAGAAGCACACGCCATCGTTGCCGCTGGCATAGTCGTCGCCGTAGGCGTTGCCATCGCTGAGGACAACACAGAAACCGTCGTCGTTGTAGCAATGAGGCGAACGAGTCCACCACATACTAGCACCTCCACTTCCATTATTCATTTTCTTTATTCTAGAATTATTATCTGTAAATATAGGAAACTTTTTCTGATTAGATTCAGTGACAGCTTGAGAAGACCGTCCGTCGTAAACTTCTGTATTACCAGGTAAGAATACTTTATCTTTAGAAGGTCTACCAGCATTGGATGATGAACTGCCACCTCCTATATTAGCGTATGTATTTACTTCTTTAATTACGTTTTGTAAATCAGTAGGCATACTATTATAAATATTAATCATAACAGTTTTCTTCATAGCCGTATCGTTCCAACCGCCAGAGTTAGTATCAGAACTATTCATTTGTTGATATTTTTTTATCAAATGTTTCATTCCGAATACTATACCAGCTTTACCAGATCCATCAGATTTGTCAAAGTGTTTGAAATCCCAAATCTGTAAAGTAACAGTCTCATTAAAAGTTCCTGATAAGGTGATATTAATTTCATCTCCAACTTTCCATGTGGATGGAATAGCATCACCTTCACTAGCAGCTTTTATTTGTTCCCATGTGTTATCTTTCAATGTGGGGGCAAAGGACAATAGTATGGCAGCAAAAATCAAGTTGCTAGAATCGTTGTATACTTTGGCAGTATTATATGGGAAGAATCTATAATAATACTTATGGTTATTCGTTAAGCCAGAATCTGTATACCAAGTATTCTTATATTTATCCCTTGTAGTGTTGTCTACTACTACATCACCATCCTTAATAGACTCAGGATAGTGATCAGCATTACGTATTAATAAAGTTCCTTTCCAAGCAGATATAGTAGTCCCGTCAACTACTGTATCTTTTGGATCGGACCATTTGATTAATACTCTACCGTTATTTACGGTTGATGAGATAGAGGTTACATCGCCCGGGGGAAATCCCTTGGAAGAAGATCCAGAGATCGTGGCAGATGCTCCACCTCTTACAATAACACTCACTATATAAAACCTCCTTTATTTTTATTAATCACATATCTCAAACCTATTTACCAAAATTTTCCAATTAATTACCAAATATTTTTCCAAAAAATTGGAAAAATTTACTAATTAATTAAAATATTTATTTACATAAAGATAAAGGGGCTGAAGAACTATGTAATTTATTACATAGTTCTTCAGGTAATTTTATAAAAAATAAAAAAAGATTTTTTTAAATTTTATATAGAAGAAGATGGATATACCATATGGTATATCCATCTATATCTTTTTTATATGGTTATAATAAATGCATGATTATTCGTGATATTATGCTATATTTAATTATTATTTCAACTATGCAGACAAACGTACATAGCACAATTATTATAATAGAAAATAATATAATTAAAATCATAGGTAATTTGAAGTATTCTTGGATCATTGGAAATATTATTATTGCCATAATTATTAATGCTATGATTATAACTGATAATATTGATACTACTATTAATGATGACATAAGTACTCCTGATGTATAATATCTACACTAATTCTCATTATCTTCTACATCCTTATTATTTTTTGCAATTATACTTTTTACTTTCTTATCTATCTCTTCATATGCCATTCCTGTTAATTCTGAATACTTGTCTTTTAATTTATTATAGTTATTCATATATTCATCTGCCTTTTTAGAATGATATTCACTTGCTTCATAAGCACTTAAGATATTTTTGAATAAACGTAGCTTTTCATCATATAAGTATTTTGATGGAATATAAGCAAATGTCATAAGAGTTGGAGATTCAATCTGTACATCTTTTCCTTCTATGAATATTTCTTCTCTGGGAATACCAGCTATATTATGTTGGTTATATGGAACTTTGGTATATAAATTTAAAGAGAATAAAGGGGTAAAATCTTTTTCTGTCTCTTCGTTATATTCCAATGTAATTAGACTTTCTGTATTCTGCATTAAATTGTCTGCAATAAGTTTAAAATTCCATTTACAATTATTAATTATTGGTTTTCCATTAAAACAAATAGGTTCGTGTTTAAATATCATTCTATCTTTACAATTATACATTATATTATTTCTCCTTATCTTTTTTAGTATATTAATTTTCAGAAAAGCCAAGTAAATCATTTCCTAACTGACAGAAATAATTCTTTCCTATAACTGAAACAAATTCTTCTAAAGATGTAATATATGCAGTTGGTTCAGAATACTCTACTGGTACATAAAATCTTTTGACACACTTCACACCGTCCCATAATATATTATCGGAAGTGTACAAAACGGATAACTTTTTAGCTTTGTATATAATTTTGCATGATGATGTATCCATTCTAGTTAAAGATACCTTCTTATCATTTTTCGAAATGATTATATTCTCTCCGTAGTCTCTATCAGTTATGATAATAAAGTCGTCAGGTATACCATAATGTATTTGTACTTTGACTAATGGTTTTTTATGAAACAATTTATTTACAATTATAAAATTTGGCGTTTTATCCTTAGTATTATGTGATTACAAGAAATTTCGGTCAATTTTATTGTTCCAAAGTCTAAGTAAGTTAAATTATCATATCCGATAGCGTCGGATAATGCAAGTGTATCTACTACGTAAACTGCTGCTTTTGAAAAATAAGTCGTATCGTCTTTAATATGAAATAATATTGTAATTTCATTATAAATGCTTGATGTAAGAGCATCACACGATATGGTCACTTGTCTTACATTATTTAAAATGATATTGGATTTTATATCAATTTTAGATAGTATAACATCAGATTTTTCGCCATGAATTTTTATTTTATCTCCATAATCTTTATCTATTATTACAAGTACGTATTCTCCCACAAGTTTAACAAATGATTTCGTTGGTAAGGTTTCTCTTTCTGTCAGATTGGCTGGTTTAAATAATTTGAAAGTTGTCATAATTTAATCCTCCTCTTCATCTGAAGTTGACATAAGTTTTCTTATATTAAATAAATCAATAGATATTGGAAAGCAATTATGTCTAAAAGCTCTTAATGTAATACAGACATCTGCATTGCTTTCTGGTAACTCTTCACCAAAGAGATATTTATTCATTAATTTATTAAAAAATATTCTCGCATCTTCTGTACTATTAAAAGTTGGAACATTCTTTATTTGTTCTTTTTCTAATGGTAATTTTGCAAATGAGATTCCTGGTAATTTGCTAGGATCTTTATAGTTCTCATCAACTAAAATTACATATCTATCATTATCAAAGGTTATGTAATACTTTTGATCGTTATCCATAACTAAGCATGGACTACTACAGGTTATATGTATAGCATTACTAACTCCAAATGCCATATATAACGTTTTCAAAGAAGCATAATATACAGACGGTTTAGTACACTTATTAGAACGATATATAACATTTACCGGTTTCATTGGTATTGAACTATCTATACATATAAGATGCCTTGCCTGGTTTAAAATGAAATTGTCAATAATCTGTAATTTAGAAAAATTAACAGGTTTCGTTTTAGTACATTCTGTACGTATTCTTAATGAAATTTTATCTCCATAATCACTGTCTAGTATCATATACGCTATATCATTTTTAATATAAAACTGTGTTTGAATAAGATCGCTCTTTTCATAGTCTGATGAATTTTTTGGAACAATATTGAACTGATTTTTCATAAATCGTTCTCCTTTCTTAAATATATTTATATGTGTAAATCACAATTATAATATACAATAAAAGCAAAAATTACCCAAGATACTATATATAGTATCTTGGGAGTTTTAAAATATTATACATTGAAACAGAAGCACACGCCGTAGCTACCGATGACGCTGTAGTAGCTGTCGCTACCGTCTGTGTTGACATTGCAGAAGCAGTCGGTGCCGTTGTAACTAGGCGAACGAGTCCACCAAAAATAAGCATCTCCACTTCCATTACTCATTTTCTTTATTCTAGAATTATTATCTGTAAATATAGGAAATTGTTTTTGATTAGATTCTGTTTTTGATTGACTGATCCAAACCGATGGACCGAATATTTCTGTAAATCCAGGTATAAATACTTTATCTTTAGATAATAATCCTTTACTAGATGATGAACTATCACCGCCTTTGTTAGCATATGTATTTACTTCTTTAATATAAGATCGAAGATTGGAAGGTATACTCTTAAGAATATTCTGCATAACAGTATTTCTCATAGCGGAATCATTCCAACCACCATAGTTACCATGATCATAACTATTCAGTGCTTTACTATCGTTCATCAAGTTCTTCATACCAAAACATATACCTGCTTTACCAGACCCATCACTTTTATCAAAATGATTAAAATCCCATATTTGTAATGTAATAGTTTCATTAAAAGTTCCTGATAAAGTAATATCTATTTCATCTCCAGCTTTCCATAATGAAGAAGCTATACCCGATTCTGATGCAGCAGCTATTTGTTCCCATGTATTATTTTTTAATATAGGGTCTACACCATAAAATGTATTTTCAATAATCATATTTATATTATTATTACATAATTTATTAGTATCGTATACAAAAAATCTATAATAATATTTTTTGTTTTTAATTACATCACTATCGGAGCATGTGGTTCCATTTCCACTATATATAGTATTCCCATCTTTAATACTCATAGGGCAATGATCTTCATTTTTTACTATTATTATATGATCAAATGTAGATAGCGTAGTTCCGTCTATAACTACATTAGATGGATTAGTCCATGATAATATAATAGAAGAAGCATTTTGAGAAGCTTTTATATTAGTAACTTCTCCTGGTCCTATACCATTATTAGAAGAACTAATATTATTTCCTTTTAATATAATACTCATAATATATCCTCCTTTTATTGTGTGAGGACTTTATAAAAAAGATATATTATGAGAAATTATACGCAGAAGCAGAAGCACACGCCTTCTCCTATATGAACATAATAACTTTTACCTGCTCCAGCATCTGTCACCATCATACATTCGCCAAAAGAACCAGTCCAAAATGGAGATGTACTTCTTGTCAAATATTGATTATATGATCCTTCTCCATTACTAGATTTTTTCTTTCTAGATTCATCATTAGAAAATATAGGAAATTGTCTTTGTTTCTTATGAGAATTAACTATAGTAATATTAGTGGTTAATCCCAATTCTGTATATCCTGGTAGAAACACTGTATCAGTTGATAATTTACCATCAGATTCGCTTTGGCTTGCAATATTAGCATACGTATTAACCGTTTTAATTACCGATTTCACATCTTCTGGCAATGATTCTATTATTCTAGGAATTACGTAATCCTTAAATGTACAATTAGTCCAGCATTTTTGTGTGGTAGATACGTGGTTATATTTATAATTGGTATCTTTCATTAAATTTTTCATTCCGAATACTATGCCAGCTTTGCCAGATCCATCGGCTTTGTCAAAATGATTAAAATCCCATATTTGTAAAGTAACAGTTTGGGCAGATATATATGTATTTATATATTCATTGTTCCAATTAGTATCAGAATTATTTATATAATCAATCTTATTTACTTCTGATAAAGCAATGTCTATTTCATCTCCAACTTTCCATAAAGAAGAAGCTATGCCTAATTCTGATGCTGCATTTATTTGTTCCCAACTATTGTTACTTAATATAGGATCAAATTCTACTACAGCAGCGCTATATATCATGCTACTATCGTTATTATATATTTTATCAGTATTACAAACAAAAAATCTATAATAATAAGTATCTATCTCTAAATTATTATCAGTATATTCAGTATTTTTATATTTATTTTTCTCTGTAGTTTCTAATACTATATCTCCATCTTTAATACTTGTAGGAATCGATCCTTTTTTACGTACTAATGTAGTAGATTGCCATGTAGATAATGTTTTATCTCCAATTACTACATCATCAGGATCTGTCCATTTAATGGTTACTTTTTTATATCCACCTTTGATAGTTACATTGGTTACATTTCCCGGAGGATATCCTTTGGATGATCCTCCTCCACTTGAACTATCTATTCTTTTTATCAAAACGCTCATAGAGTAATTTACTTCCTTTCCAATGTGGGGAACACAAACAAAATCAGTAATTACCCTCTATATAACAAGTTTATAAATAAACTTGTTATATAGAGGTCTTTTTAACGTATATAAACGTATTACTATAAAATTATATAACTTTTGTCCCCGGAACAGGAGTATATAATGAGTATATTAATAAAGAGAACGAATGGAAGGAATAGTGGAGTGACTTCAAAGAACTGCCCTCCAAATGATGTATATAATGTAAAATTAGAATCTAACAGCACCACTGTTAATATAAAATGGTGCGATCCAGATAATTCTGTAATAGGAGGAGATACTTTTGCAACCTGGAGTTCTACTATATTAGTTAGAAAAGAAGGATCAGCCCCTAAATCTCCTACAGATGGCACTGTAGTAATTACTAATATCGCTAAAAATAAATATAAAGATACAGCTATTAGTAATACAGGATTAACAGCAGGAAAAACTTATTATTATAGATTTTTCGTTTATGGGACCAATAAATTATGTAATCAAAGTGAAAGTATGATTTATAGTATTAAAATATATGATAGTAATTCTACAACGTTAAGTTCGTTAACATGGTCAGATATAAATGAAATATCTGAAAGAGGAGAAGCATCCAAATACTTCAAAATTGGGGATAGTATAAATATTAAAACAAATAGCAAATATGGTAGTAATGTTACAGTTACGGCTAGTATATGGGATTTCAATCATTTCGATAAAAGCGATAAATCTGGAAAGGCAGGTATTGTATTTGGTATCGATGTAAATACCAATTTTTATGATAGAATATGGGGAGAAGATGATATAGCAGGATATGGTGAGTGGGTAGATTCAGAATTAAGAGTAAAGAATATGCCACAAATTTTCGCAGGATTACCCGGCGATTTACAGTCAGTTATTAAAAATGTCGATGTATATACATCAGACAGTTGTTATACTTATTACAATGGATATGGATCATATGATGGATATTTAACTTCTGAAAAAGTATTTATACCTGGTGTAGTAGAAATTGGCTTTTCGGATTATAAAGAAGCTATACCGACACAGAATGCATTAGAATATTTTACAGATAGTTTTAAACGATATTCGTATGGGAATGTATATTGGCTAAGAGATATACACCAAAATCATCAATGGCGTACTGTAAATGGTACAGATAAATCTTTGGATTTTAAAGATTGCTATGAAAATGCATATATACGTTTTTGTTTTTGCGTATAATAAAAAGGAGATATATATTATGAGTATAATATTAAAAGGTACCAATATTAATTCTAATAATAACGGGATAACTCCAAATGAAGCAACGAATATAATGTTTTCTCAAAATTCCGCAGAAATTAGAATAATATGGGAAATCCCTAAAGATGTAACAATAAATGGTGTATTATTATCAAAATTTGACCATTTGATAATAGTAAGAAAACAAGGTGGTGCGCCTTTAGCGCCTACAGATGGCGCAATTGTTTATAATGGATCCTCTACCAGTTGTAAAGATACATCGGTAGTAAGTGGTAATAGTTATTATTATAGATTTTTTGTGTATGATTCTAATAAAAATATGAATAATAGTACAAATATGATATTTAAACAGATATACAATAAATCTTCTTCTATAAAAAATCTATCATGGAAAGAAATAAACGAAATATCAGAATCTGGAAAAGCATCATCAATGTTTAATATCGGAGATGAAATAGATGTGAATTTATCGGAATTTAAATATAATGACAATAAAGATGCGGATAAGGTATATAGCTTTTCTGCACAAACTGTTACATTGCAAATATGGGATTTTAATCATTTTGACAAAATTGATGGAAGTGGAAAAGCTGGTATCGTATTTGGAATGAAAGAATTACTGTTTAGCGATGTAATGAAAGCTGAAGTTACTAACTATGACGAATCTGTTGCTTGGAGTATGTGTGAATTTAGGACAAATAAGCTTCCAGGTATAGAAAAATGTCTTCCAGGCGATTTAATAAAATATATAATACCAGTATATACATATACAAATAATGGCCCTCGTGGAGAAGAACAATCTGTCATAGACAAATTATTTTTACCTTCTATTACAGAAATGGGAGATACCACTTCATCTGGAGAAAATGAAAGCAAATGCAAAGCATTCCCGATATTTAATAGTGACTCATCAAGAGTAAAAAGATTGAATGGTATTACGCAATATTATTGGACTAGAACATGTTCAAGTTATGCAACTCCAGCATACTACTTATCAGATACATATGTTTGTAAATCGTACTGTTGTATAAGCGATGGTGGCGAATTTAGAACTAGAGAACAAAATACATCCAATACAGGATTCTGTCTTTGTTTTAATGTATAAATTATTATATCTATTCACAGGTATCTATTATTAGATACATGTGGTTTTCTTTTCTTAAACATTATAGTAAGATTTAAAATTTTATTTAAGAAAGGAAATAGATAATCATGGCAATGGAAAATAGATTTGCTTATAGAAACGCCGGTACTGAAAAAGCTCCAGTATGGCAAGAGTGGCTCGCCGCTACAGTTGCTGACTATGTATTTATGGATGCAACCGGTAATAAAAATATTAAAACATATGTAGACGAGAAGATTGCTGCGCTTATCGGTGGAGCTACACCTGAAACTCTCGATACGCTTTCTGAGATTGCTACATGGATTGAATCTCATAAAGAAGTTTCTGAGGCTCTTAATCAAGCAATTACGAAGAAAGCTGATAAAGATCATAGACATAATAATGCTACTGCTTCTGCAGATGGATTTATGTCTAAAGAAGATAAAACTAAATTAGATGGTATTGATGCTGGTGCTAATAATTATACACACCCTACAACTCATGCTGCAACAATGATCGTTGAAGATGACAACCATCAGTTTATTACCAAAGCTCAGAAAGAACAGCTTACAGGTAATATTACTTATACAAATGCTACACCTATCGTATCTGCTCATGGTGGTGTTGCTGTTGGTGAAACATTTGATAATGTACCTATCTCTAAAGTACTTGATAAAATCTTATATCCGTATGTAGCGCCAGTAGTATATGCTTCTGCAGCTCCTGCTAATGGTGGTACATTCGAAATTGGTGTTGGAACAACTGTTACTTCTGTAACTGCTAACGTTACAAAGAAAGCTAGAACCATCACTAAAGTAGAAGTATTTGGTTCTGGCAGTGCTACTGCTCTTGCTACTAAGACAGAAGGTGTTGCTAATGGTGGTTCATTCAGCCTTCCATTCTCTAAAGAACTTAAAGCTGCAACTGATAACGGAACTAAATTTACTGTAAAAGTAACTGATTCCGATAAGAAAGTGACTTCTGCTAATACAGGCACATTCAGTCTTGTATATCCATTCTATCAAGGTGTTATCGCTGCCGGTGCTACTGCTGATGCAGCTGCAGTTAAAGCTCTGACTAAGAAAGTTGAAGTTAAAGGTAATAAGAAATGGGCTTATACAGCAACTAACCAGAAGATGGTATTTGCTTATCCTGCTTCTTATGGTAGCCTTACAAAGATCTTTGATGCAAATAACTTTGATGTAACTGGTACATTTACTAAGTCTACAGTAAATATTGCTTGTGCTGACGGAACTTCTGTACCTTACAATGTATATGTAAACAGTGCATCTACAGTATCTGGATTTAATATGGATTTCAGATTCTAATTGATCCTATTTATGAAGATTTATAACAATAAATTTTGAAAGTGAGGAAAATAACATGGCTTTTGCTGATAAAAAAGGTATTGCTTTAGCTGGTGGTTTTAAACTTCAGGCGGAATCTCCACTTGATGCCAGACAGCAGGTAGATACTATTGAAGAAAGAGACGAACTTGTTACATTACATGCTGCCTGGGAAGGTATGCAGGTTTATGTAAAAGCTGATAAGAAAACTTATGAATATCACGGTTCTGCAGGTTGGTCTGCAACTGTAACCGGTGTTGCATATGTCCATCCGACATCCTCCGGTAATAAACATATTCCAGCTGGCGGTGCTACAGGAAATATCCTTGGATGGTCTGCAGATGGTACTGCTAAATGGTTAGCTCCAGATAAAACTACAGTAGGACTTGGAAATGTAGATAATACATCCGATATGAATAAACCTGTATCCACAGTTCAGAAAGCTGCTCTCGATAAGAAGGTAGATAAAGTAGAGGGTAAAGGGTTATCTGCAAATGATTATACAGATGAAGAAAAGAACAAATTAGCAGGTATAGAAGATAATGCTAATAATTACGTTCATCCGGAAAATCATCCAGCATCTATGATTACTGAGACTGAGACTCTTAAAGTAATGACAGCTGCTGAAAGAACTAAACTTAAAGGCATCGAAGAGGGTGCTAATAAGTATACACATCCAGCTAGTCATCCAGCAACAATGATTACTCAGGATGCTACTCATAGATTCTTAACAGATGATGAGAGAACAAAACTTGCTGGTATTGAAGCTGGTGCTAATAAATATGCTCACCCAGCAACTCATCCAGCATCTATGATTACAGAAACTGAAACTATTAAGATGATGACTGCTGCTGAGAGAACTAAATTAGCAGGTATTGAAGCTGGCGCTAATAAATATACTCATCCAGCAACTCATGCTGCAACAATGATCGTTGAAGATGCTACTCATAGATTTGCCACAGATACAGAAAAGACTGCATGGAATGCTAAAGCAAATGTATTATTTGCTGATGAGGCTCCTGCTACAGCTCCTGCTGGTGCTATTCTGTACTGTACAAAACGTCTTACAGCTGCTAAAGCTTGAGAAGTATTTCGTAGTTACAGACTAAAATAAATATATCCCGTATAGCATAATGCTATACGGGATTCTTTTTTGTTTATAGCGATTTCCATGAACCATTTACTTTTGTATAAGCAGAAGTAATTTGTTTCCATGAACCATTTACTTTTATATACATGGCCGAAGCAGTTTTGATAGATCCACTAGCCTTTATCTTTAGGTTTGGACACACTTGACAATCTATAACTGTTATACGACAATATCCATTCCCAGCATGACCTGTTTCCGGGCTTCCTGTAGGGCTTGTAAATGAAGTTCCGCCATTTTTCATAGATGCACTAGCTAAATAATCATCTGCTGTTAAAAGACATCCAGAAGGATAATTTCCTTTGGTGCTACTTGTGTAGATATATCCAGAACCGCCAGCTCCACCTTTATCATCGTCGCCTGAGCCGTCCGGATATGATCCGCCACCGCCATACCATCCGCCACCTCCGGCTCCCGCGTAGCCAGAAGAGTAATAAGTTCCTTTGCCGCCAGCTCCAAATGATCCTGGATTTCCGGAACCACCTGAACCACCAGCCTTTTGTGTACCACCACCTCCGGCAGTACCATATCCATCACTTGGTGCTTGTCCAGTGTCACCACCACCATATCCACCTTGTCTAGATGATGCTCCATCGGATCCACCACCACCAGCTACAATTACTCTGGCATATAATGAATCTTTTCTTAAGCGAATATCAGAGCCACCACCTCCACCATTATATGTTTCTCTGGATCCACCACCATTGAACCCGCCACTGGTTTTACCAGTATTACCTGAACCACCAGCGTATACATATACAGTAGTTTTAGATTTTAAAGTTAGAGTACCAACAGAATATCCACCCATTCCACCGTATGATGATGAAGATCTATATCCGCCTTGAGCACCCCATACTTCTAATTTATAAGTACCCTTCGGCAAAGTTACCGTTTGAACTTTACCTGTATATGCAAAATTTAGTTTATCACCTTTTTTAATAGCCATTATTCATACACCACCCATATATCTCCATTTACCCCATCTGAAGATGATGGAGCCGATGTAGAGACAGTAATATTTCTAATTTGACTAGAATTTGTATTACTTTGATAAGATGAAACTTTTCCATTTACAATAGGTCTATTTGATAAATTATTATAATCAGATACAGCTTTTATTGTCGTTGCAGTACCATTTACAGTTATATATCCACTTGCATTAAGTCCAAGTGTAGGAGTTTTTCCTTCTGCTACTATACCTGTGTCTATTCCATTAATAATCCAATGTTTTGTATTGTCATCTATTGATATACTAGGAGTAATACCTGCTCCTGCTATCATTTCAGCTCCTTGATAAAGTCCCATGTTATTTTACCTCCTTTAAATTACACCTGGAATATAATAATGATATATTCCAGGTATTTTGTTTTAATCATTTCTTATAATTGCTTCTATAGGTATATTAATACTTGGTTTATCTCCGTATGCTTTAAGTGTAACACTATTTGCAGCTTGTGTACCATTTACGATGCCAGCAGCCATCCAAGCTTCTACTTGAGCATTTGTGGCAGAACCTGGTATTAATATTTCTACATTATTAGATGTAGTTACACCATTAATACTTAACGTGATAGTATATGGTGCACTAGACCCAGACCAAGAACTTGCATTCATAGTAGCAGAAACTTTAGAAGATTTATTGACTTTTGTGCCCAATAAAGCATTAGTTTTACTACTAGAATATGCAGTACTTGTACTTGATGCAGAATCATTTATAATTGTAGCAGAATCGAAATCATCTGTTACATAATAATATTTATTAGGATCGTAGCTTTTATTGGCTAATAACTTATTATATTCTACTCTTGTAATTGATATAGCATCGGATGGAACATCACCCCATACAGCTGTACCATCAGCACTCCATCTAAGAACTTTTCCTGAGGAACCCCCAGATGGAATATGCTTATTGCCAGAAGATGTAGGATGAGTATAATTATTAGCATTAGTAGCTATACCATTTAACTTAACTTTATCTGCTGCAGTCATAAGACCATGTGCCGATGTAGTTACGTCATTATAAGTAGTATTAGTATCTTGTCCTGGTATACCTAATGCAGTAATATCTGCTTTTGTAACTGCTGTAGCTGCTGATACATGACCTGTGCCATCTACTGTTACTTTATATAATCCACTAGCTTTAGCAGTATAAATAGGATGAGTATATTTGGTATCAGTAAGAATATCCTGAGACCAATTTCCCCAAGTTCCATTACTACATACTCTTCTATAAGATTTATCAGCAGCGTATACAATCTGAGTATAATAATCTCCAGATGCACTGTGTACAACTATCATACCAAAATTATCTGCACCGCTAGGTTTATTTGTTACCGAATTTCCACCACCTGCATTGTAAAATCCAGGTATAGTAACTTTATCTAAATTTTCATTAGTTAAAGTAGTTATAGTAGCTTTGTTTTCATTTAGCCATTTACCTTGTGCTGCAGACAATGATTGATCTGTAGCTGTAGAGGTAAGATTGTTTTGAATTCCCCTCCATGTATCAGAAGAAGGAATCCCTAATGCTGTAATATCTGCTTTTGTAACTGCAGCAACAGCTGATACATGTCCTGTACTATCTACTGTTACTTTATATAACCCTGATGTTTTAGCTGTATAGTTAGGATGGATATATTTATTAGCTCCTTCGGCTATACCTGCTAATTTGGTTCTTTCAGCAGCCGTCATTACTTTCTTATCGGTAGTCTCTGTGATCATATCAATAGAATGACTGGCTGGATGGGTATATTTATTTGCTCCACTTGCTATACCATCTAATTTGGTTTTATCAGCCGCAGTCATAAGACCATGTGCTGAAGTTGTAGCATCATTATAAGTAGTGTCTGTTGGTTTAGCCCAAACATTATCTCCTCTTAAGAATAATCCTTGTGCTCCTTTAGCAGGTGCTGGTACTAAACCTGTACCACCAGCAGCATCAGCAGTAGCTGCTTTAAATACTCCGTATTTAGTATCAGAACCAGGTATA
>ULLK01025901.1_pt1 | contig 28620 bp, 30 predicted proteins | sample 1951411 | NCBI WGS metagenome assembly ULLK01 (sample SAMEA4835526, study PRJEB28245) | human gut metagenome | biome: gut microbiome; material: fecal sample | place: Denmark | collected 2008 | reverse complement strand
TTTAATTGTCTACCCTATAGGGTGCATTTCAGAAAAGTGTATTTTAAATTATGGATTTAATCTATTTGGTCCACGGAATAAGAATTGTGATTCTTTAACACTAGGAATTCCAAGTAATAACATTGTAAGTCTATCAACTCCTATTGCAAATCCACCATGTGGAGGACATCCATGCTTAAAGAAATCTAAATAGAATTTAACATCTTCTCCTAAACCTTTTTCTTTTGCATTCTTAACTATTTCTCCATATCTATGTTCTCTTTGAGCACCTGTTGTAATTTCAATACCTCTCCAAATTAAATCATATCCTTGAAGAATTCCATCTTTGTCTCTCATATGATAAAAAGCTCTTTTCTCAGCTGGAAAATCTGTAACAAATAAAAACTCTGAATTAAACTTTTCTTTAGCAAGTTTATAAGTTAATCTTTCAGCTTCTGTTGTTAAATCATTCTTTTCACTATCTTCAACTTTATAATCATATCTTTCTTCTAATTCTTTATAAATGTCAGCTAATCTCATCTTAGGAAATGGTACAGTAGGAACAACTATTTCACTATCAAATAATTTTTTTACTTCTTCCCCATATATTTCATTAGTTTTTTCTAATGCATATTTTAACATTTCAGCCTCTAAATTCATAACATCATTAAAGTCATCAATATAGGCAAACTCTACATCAAAAGATGTAAATTCAGTAGCATGACGGGAAGTATTAGAGTTTTCTGCTCTAAAACAAGGAGCAACTTCAAATACTTTTCCAAATCCTGATGCAAGTGCCATTTGTTTATAAAATTGTGGACTTTGAGCAAGATATGCTTTTCTATCAAAATATTTTACTTCAAATACTTCAGAACCAGATTCACTAGCAGCACCAATCATTTTAGGAGTATGAATTTCAGTAAATCCATTATTATATAAATACTCTCTCATATATCTAACTAATGTACTTTGAACCTTGAACATTAAAATATTCTTATCACTTCTAAGATCAATATATCTATAATCAAGTCTTGTGTCTAAATTTACTGTACTTAAATCTTTATAATTAAATGGAAGTTCACCTTCATTTTTACTAGTAACTTCAATAGTACTTGGAATTAGCTCCATTCCATTTAATTTAACTTTAGGACTTTCCATAATAGTACCAGTAACTTTAATAGTAGACTCTACTGCTAAATTATCAACTATTTCTACTAATTCTTTATTTTTTTCTTCACTTTTTTCTATAGTTATTTGTACTTTTCCAGTAGCATCTCTTAAAACTACAAATTGTACCCATTTTAAATTTCTAACTTCATCTACAAATCCACTTACTGTAACTTCTTCATCAAAATGATTTTTTAATTCACTAAGTGCTATACTCTTCATAATTATTCTTCCTCCTCATGATGACAATGACCACAACACTCATGACCCTCAGAGTGAGTTCCACAACAGCATCCATTATCTGTCATATCATATTCTTTCCCATCATCTTCCATTGCATTTATTTTTTCATCTAAGTAATAAATTAAAACATCTAAACTAATAATTTCTTCTTCTTTAGTTATATTATTTTTAATTTTCACTTCATTGTTATTTAAATCTTCACTATTTAAAACACAAGTAAATTTAGCATTTAATCTATCTGCTTGTTTAAATTGACCTTTTAGTCCACGACCAGTATATTCTGTATCAACAATGAATCCTGCAAGTCTTAACTCTTGTGAAAGATATGCAGCATACTTTTTCTCATCATCATTTACATACATTAAGAATAAATCAATGTCTTCAACTATTGGTAATTTAACTTTTTCAAGTTCAAGAGCCATTACAAGTCTACCTATACCACTTGCAAAACCAACACATGGAGTTTCTGGTCCACCTAATTGATTAACTAAACCATTATATCTTCCTCCACCGCCTAAAACGTTATTAGAACCAAATCCATCTACCTTTGCTTCAATTTCAAAAACAGTATGATTATAGTAATCAAGTCCACGAACAATTCTTGGATTAATTTCATATTTTATTTGCATAATATCTAAATATTCTTGAACCTTTTCAAATCTATCACGACTATCTTCATTTAAGAAATCAAGTGTAGTTGGAGCATTCTTTAGTATTTCATTTTCTGCATCTACTTTACAATCTAATATTCTTAATGGATTCTTTAATAATCTTGCTTGGCAATCTTCACAAAAATCATTAATATGTGGTTTAAAATATTCAATTAATGCTTCACGATAATTTGCTCTACTTTCATTATCACCTAAACTATTTAAGTTTACTTTAATTTCTTTTAATCCTAACATTTTATATAAATTTACTGCTGCGCTAATAATTTCAGCATCACTAAGTGGATCATCACTACCAAGAATTTCCATACCAAATTGAGTTAATTCTCTATCTCTTCCAGATTGTGGTCTTTCATATCTATACATTGTTCCGTTATAGTAAACTTTTACTGGTTGGTTAGGATCACCATACATCTTATTTTCAATATAACTTCTAACAACTCCTGCAGTTCCTTCGGGTCTTAAAGTAATATTTCTTCCACCTTTATCTTGAAAATCATAGCTTTCCTTAGTAACAATATCAGTAGTATCACCTATTCCTCTATGAAATAATTCTGTCGCTTCAATAATAGGTGTACGAATGTAATTATAATTATACTTTTCCATTAAAGCATCAATTACAGTACCAACATATTTCCAAACCTTCGCATCACGTCCTATAATATCATTACAACCTTTTTGTCTTTGTATCATCTTATCCCTCCTAAAAATAAAAAGATGTCACCCCTAAGGACGAATTATCTTCGTGGTGCCACCTTATTTTTTTCTCATAATACTTTTATCGCAGTAAGCGCTTCCAATTAACTGGATGTCTTCATTTTATCTAAATTAGCATTTCCACCAAACATACTATCTCTATAAATATCAATAAAACTACTCTTTCCAAAGAAGTTATCTATATTATAAAACAAAATTATTTCTAAAACAATTATTTTTTTACTAATTCAAGTCTTTTTTTGTATAATTCTTCATATTTTTTAGGAGAAAATCCATTATTTATAATAAATTCATCACAAAAATCATCAAATCTTTCTTTCATAAATTTATTAAATTCTAAAGAATTACTTAATTTACAAGAACTAACATATTCTTTTAAGAATAAAGAAATAATATCTCCATATGTATACACTATATCATCTATTAAATCTAAATTATAGTTACTAATATTATTTAACTCTCCACTTTTAGAATTAATATATTTACTAACTAAAGAAGAAAAATGATCATTAGATATATCTTTATATCTATCTTTTTCTATATATTCATCATCCAATAAAGATATAATATAAGTAGAAAACATATTATCATGTCCAATAATTAAATCATCAATCAATTTATCTATAGCAACTTCTTTTTTAATATTATTTTTTATTAAATAATCTAATAATAAATTCTCAAATAATTTAGAAATAACTTCTATATTTAATGAATTATACATGTATTTATTATATTTAGAAACAGAACTTGCTGAATCAAAACACTCAGTATCATAAACATGACCCATTTCATGGACTAATGTAAACATACTATCTACATTGTATGAAAAATTATTTACTAAGACATGTGAATTACCATTTAATGGATTATGTAACATTAAACCATAATACTTACTATCACAATTTTTCATATCAAAAGAAATTATTTTTTTATCAATTAAACTATTGAATAAATAAGAAATTCCCAACTCTTCACAAAAATCATGAAATATAGTTATAAATTCGTCTTTACTGAAGACATTACTTTGCTGTGAATATTGACACCCTTCTATTTTTTCATAAAATAATGGTTCTATTCTTACTAAAATTTCATTTAAATAGTCACTATGAACATCTTTATAATAGCAAAAATCACTAACAAAGTTTTTTTCATATAAATTGAATTTATTTTTAAACTTCTGATACTCTCTTTTACTTTTAAAAATATCTTTTCTTTTAATTTTAAAATCACTACCAAGATTTTTTAAAACTCCTTCAAGATTTTCAATATAGCTATATAAAGCAAATTTTATTTCTCTATTTTTTTCAGTATCTAACATTTTAAGACAAAATTTTAATTCATTTATAATTTCTTTTTCGCTACCAAGCATAATTCACCTCATCATAGGCAAAAAGAAACTATTAAATAGTTTCCTTTACAATAACCATGCCCTTTTTTAAATCTCTTCTAAAAAATCTATATGTTGTTCTAATAAGTAAATATACTGGTAATGCTACAATAATTCCAGTAATTCCAGCAAGAGTACCTCCTACAGAAACTGCCATTATTGTTATAAGTGGATTTACATCGTTAGTCTTACCATAAACTTTAGGTGAAATTAAGTATCCATCTAATTGTGGGAAAATAAGACAAATAACTGTTGTTGCTATCATTAAAGGAACTGATACTACACTTGCTAAAATAATCGCAATAATATTAGTAATTAGTCCTCCAAAATATGGAATAACTGTTGTAACACAAGCAAGAATTCCAAGTATTAACCAGTTTGGATGTCCTACTATAAAGAATAAAATGCTATATTCAAACAATTGAATTACCATAAATATTTCAAGTCCTTTTAAATAATTAGTAATTTCAGTATCCATAATTTTAAAATATTCAAAAAATCTTTTACTAATTGAAAGCAATAACTCTTTTACATAACTCCTAATCTTATCCATATCGGCTAAGAAATAAATAAAACCTACAAATCCAACAATAAACTTACCAATAAAATTAAATGAACCATTTAAAAGATCCATTGTAGTTGATGAAGCTGTTGGTCCGATATTTTTTATCATTGTATTTAAATAATCCGTAACTTTTATTTCGAAATTACCTAAATTAATATCAAACTTACTATCAAAATTATTCATTACTTCAACAATCATTTTTACAAGTAAGGATAGTTGCTCATAAATAAGTGGAAGTGTTATTGCTAGTATACCAGCAACTAAAAGTATTATTCCAAGTAAAACAATAACTATAGAAAATCCTTTACTTAGTCCTTTTTTATTTAACCATCTGACTAATGGAGTAAATGCATAAGCAAACGCAAAAGATACAATAAATGGAGCAAGAACACTTATACATTTAACAAACAATCCCCACCAAAGTCCTATATTAGAAAACGTAATATATAAAAGTAACATCAAAGCTGTTATATTAATAATTTTATAATTTAATTTATTATTATGCATAAAATCATCTCTCTAACATTATAGTTGTTGGACCAATATTTGTAATATCTACTTCCATATCAGCCCCAAATATACCAGTTTCAACATGAATACTTTCACTTAAAACTTTATTAAATTCATCATATAACTTAGATGAATATTCACCACTTAAAGCATTAATATAACTTGGTCTATTTCCTTTTTTAGTATCAGCATATAAAGTAAATTGAGATATTGATAAAATACTCCCACCATAATCTAAAATACTTTTGTTCATAACACCATTTTCGTCTGGAAAAATTCTAAGATTAAGAACTTTTTTTACAAGATAATTGATATTTGATATATCATCACCTTCAGTAAATCCTACAAAAAGCACAAGTCCTGAATCAATCTTACCAACTACTTTGGAAGAAACACTAACACTTGATTTTCCACTTCTTTGCACAAGCACTTTCATCGCATTTCCCTCTCAACTTTTTCTATATAAGAATTTTTATTAATATTTGCAATTAACTTATTTAACTGTTCAATTCCAGTTACATAGCAATTTACTTCGTAAACAGAATTTCCACCCTTATTCATTGTTTTAATTCCATCAACGCTAACATTCATCATAGAAATAATTTGTAATAAATCAAGCATATGATTATCACTATCATTTGAGTATACTAATAAACTAGTTAAGTATCTCTTATTAACATTAGTATTCCATTTTACATCTACTGTACGATTTTCAAGCATAGACAAATTATGACAATGTATTAAATGGACTGAAATACCATTTCCTTTAGTAATGTATCCAACTATTTCATCACCATATACTGGATTACAACAATTGGCTAAATTAACTTTAACTTTATCTATACCACTAACAATAATATCCGCATCCTTACTCTTCTCAGTTACTTTAATAACTTTAGGAGCAGGAACATTTTCAATAGGCTTATCAATTATATTAATAACTCCATTAGCCGTAGATTTACCATTTCCAATTGCTAAATAAATTTCTTCTAGATTATCAACTTTAATTTCTTCACAAATTTTTTTAACATTTTCATCACTAGTAAATTCTGAAATAGATAATTTTCTCTTACGTAATTCTTTTTCTAAAGTATACTTTCCACGTTCAATATAAATTTCCCTATCATTTTTAGTAAAAAATGAACGTATCTTATTTCTAACTTGGGTAGATTTAACAAAATTTATCCATTCTTTTGATGGAGTAGAACTCTTATTAGTATTAATTTTAACTATATCATTATCTTTTAATTCATAGTTTAAAGGAACTATATTATTATTAACTATTGCTCCAACTGTAGTTTCTCCAACTTTTGTATGAATATGATATGCAAAATCAATTGGAGTTGCTCCTCTTGGAAGTTCAATTACATCTCCCTTTGGAGTATAGCAATAAATATTATTATTTAAAACTTCGTCTCTAACACTATTAACAAACTCTTCACTATTCATATTTTCATGACTTAAATCAATAATAGACTTAAAGAATTGAAGTTTTTGTTCTGTAGTGTTTTGTAAGTTAGCAGCGGTGTTACTTCCATTATTTTCTTTATATGACCAGTGAGCAGCAATACCATTTTCTGCCACTTCATCCATCTCATGTGTACGAATTTGTATTTCAAATAAATCTCCACCTATTCCAAATACAGTTGTATGTAAAGACTGATACATATTAGGTTTAGGCATTGCTATATAATCTTTAAATCTCTTAGGTAATGGTCTAAACTTAGAATGAATTAAACCAAGAGCTAAATAACACTCTTGTTCAGTATTGACAATAATTCTAAGAGCAAGTAAATCATATATATCACTAAACTTTTTACCTTTATTTAATTTATTATAAATACTATAAATACACTTAGAACGTCCCTTAATTTCATGAGGAATATGATGCTCATTTAATAAATCAGTAACCTCATGTTCCATATCTAAAACATACTTATCGCGTTCAATTTTAGTCTTATTAAGCCTTTCTGCAATATCATAAAATACATCTGGTTTTAAATATCTAAGTGATAAATCTTCAAGTTCACTTTTAATTTTATGAATACCTAAGTGATCTGCAATAGGCGCAAGTATTTCTAATGCTTCTTTGGCTTTAATCTTTTGTCTATCTTCTGGTATTGCCCAAAGAGTACGCATATTATGAAGTCTATCTGCAAGTTTAATAATTATTACACGAACATCTTCACTCATACCAACAATTATCTTTTTATAATAATCTATTAAATATTCATTCTCAGTAGAAAAATGAATTTTACCAAGCTTTGTAACCCCTTGAACAAGTTTCGTAATTTCTCGTCCAAATTCTTCTTCCATCTCTTCTGGAGTACAATCACAATCCTCCAAAACATCATGCATAAATCCAGCTGCTATTGTTTGATAGTCGGCATAAACTGTAGTAAGAATTAAGGCTACATTCATCGGATGATAAATGTAAGCCTCTCCACTCTTTCTATATTGTCCATTATGCTTTTTCAAAGCAAAAGAATATGCACGTTCTATAACTTTAACTTGTTCTTCATCTTCAATATACTCATGTACCTTACTAAGTATATCCTCTATCTTAACATCATCTAAATTCTTAGTTTTTGACAAAGAACTCATCTCCCCTCAATTAACAATTTACTCCTTTTACCTCTAATTCTTCATAATCATCTTTATATACTTTTTTAGGTTTTACTTTCTTACCAATATTTTTCTTTTCAATACTTAAGAAAATAATTGTTGCTATAAAAATAGATGAATATGTACCAGCAATTAGCCCAAATAACATAGCAATATTAAATGTAAATATACCACTTGAACCAAGAATTAATAGTACAACTACTGGAATTAATGTAGTTAAACTTGTATAAATTGTTCTAGTAAATGTCTCTTGTACACTTAAATTAGCAAGTTCTTCTAATTTCTCAGAAGTCATCTTTTTACTATTACCATATTCATTAATATTTTCACGTATTCTATCAAATAAAACAATTGTATCATTAATAGAATAACCAATAATAGCAAGAACTGCTGCAATAAACATAGAAGACACTTCAAATCTTGTTAATGCAAATAAAGCAAATATAATACATACATCGTGAATTAAAGCAACAACTCCACCTACTGCATAACTAAATTTAAATCTAATAGATACATATAAAATAATTCCGATTAACGCAATTAATACTGATAATATTGCATTCTTAATAAGTTCTTTTTGAACTAGGTTAGAAACAACACCAATATTTACTTTAGCATCATATTTTTCTTCAAAATAATTATTAGTCTCTTTTACTTTATCTCCATCTAATGCATCATCAATTCTAATACTTATCTCATCTGTACCAATATCTATACTGCTATCTTTTAATTTTAATTTAGAAAGATCTGCTTCAAGTGCTTTCTTACTAACATCTTTATCAGTAACAATAGTAACATCAGTACCAGCGCGATAATCAATACCAAGATTTAATCCTTTAACACCAATCATAATTGAACCAATAATTATAATAATTAATGATATTGCAATAGCTATTTTTTTATATTTAAAGAAATTAACTTTATTAAACATATTAGGCTTTGCTTCTTCATTCTTAGAAACATCAGGTATATCTTCTTTCTTAATATTTATAAATAACTTTATCTTATCATTAAAGAAATTACTATTTACAAATATTTTTAATAAAGATCTAGTTAAGAATACCATAGTTACCATAGTAACAAGTACAGTAATAATTAACATAGTAGCAAATCCTTTAATACTAGATTCACCAAACATAAACATTATAATCGCAACTATTAATGTTGTAATATTTGAATCAACTATAGCACTAAAACTTGATTTAGAACCCTCTTTAAATGCTGTAGGCAAACTCTTACCCTTTAGTAATTCATCTTTAATTCTTGCAAAAGTAATAACATTAGAATCAACTGCCATACCAATACCTAGAACTAATGCAGCAATTCCTGGTAACGTTAAAACTCCACCTACTAACCAAAATATTCCAAATACTAGGAATGTATAAATCATCATAGAAATTGATGAAATAAATCCAGCAAAATGATAAATAAAAATTAAAATTAATACTATAGCAATAATAGCAATTATTCCTGCTATTAAAGTAGTATGAAGTGTTTCATCACCAAATGATGCTCCAACAGTTTGTGAAGACACTTCACTTAATTTAGCTGGAAGTGAACCACTATTAATTAAATCAACTAAGTTACTAACTTCATCATCAGTAAAACTTCCTTGAATAATAACATCACTAGCAAATCCTTGTGATACAGTAGCAGCACTTAAACAATTAGACTCACTTGTACCACACATACTACCTTTTTTTTCATAACTATCAGTTAATTCATTAAAATCTAACCAAATAACTATAGAATTATTTTTTTGTTCACTAATCTTTTTAGTTACTTCATAAAATTTATCTTTATCTTTTATTGTTAGAAGTACTGCAGGTTTTCCACTTGAATCTTGACTAATTTTCGCACCACCTGCTTTTAATACATCACTACTCATAAGTAAATTATCTTCTGTATCTCTAAAAGATAATGTTGCAACTGTAGCTAATTGATTACGTGCCTCATCAGGATCTTTTACACCAGCAAGTTTTACACGAATCTTATCACTACCTTCAATTGTAATTTCAGGCTCACTTACACCTAAACTATCAATTCTTTTACTTAAAGTTTTATAAGTTGCTGTTAACTTTTCATTAGTCATCTTAGAACCATCAATTGATTCAGCTTTATAAAGTATTTCAAACCCACCTTGTAAATCTAAACCGAACTTTAAGTTACTAAAAAGAGGAATAAATGAAAAGCAAATAAGAACAGTAAGTAAAACTAAAACGATAGAAGTTATAATAACCTTTTTCTTTCCGTTTTTCTTCTTCATAATTCCACCTCTACAAAATTTCTTCGTCATTAATCATTTTCATATAATATGAATTTATCTCATCAAATGATATATTTAAAATATCATCAACAATATCAGAAAGCATAAGACCAGTTTCATTTCTCCACTTATTAATAATCAAACATTTCCATAAATCATACTTAGAAATAGAAAGATTACCATATTTTTGAAGTTCATCTACTTTAGACTTTAAAGCAGGTCTTACTCTCTTATATAATTCTTCTAAAGAACTAAATTCATAATCCATAGAAAATCACAACCTTACAACGAACTAATATTATTATATCTAAATAATATTAAAAATTAAAGTATTTATAAAGAAAAAAAGAATTAATCATCCTTTTTTGCCCTAGGAAAACTCTTGAAATAAACCTCTTTTAATCTATCTGTCGTTACATGAGTATAAATCTGTGTTGCCTTAATACTCTCATGTCCAAGTAATTTTTGTACTGATAACAAATCTGCTCCTTCATTAAGCAAATGTGTAGCAAAAGAATGTCTTATCATATGAGGAGAAATATTTTTATTTAAACTAGTTTTTTTAATAATTCTATCTAGTATATAACGAACTCCTCTATCAGTTAATCTTTCGCCATTATTATTTAAAAATAAAAATGAAGAAGAATACTTATTTAATTTATTATATCCATCACTTAAATATAAATCTAACGTATCACTACAATACTCTCCATAAGTAACATATCTTTCTTTATTACCTTTTCCAAGTATTAATATACTTTTACTAGACTCATCAATATCACTTAGCTTAATACTTACAAGTTCACCAACTCTAACACCAGTTGCATAAAGCATCTCTAATATAAGTCTATCTCTTTGCCCAAGAGAAGTACTTAAATCACATGCATTAAATAATTCTTCTAACTCATTATATTCAAAAAATCTAGGTAATTTTTTTCCTTTTTTAGGACCATTAATAAGAGAAAAAACATTAGTTTTAACAACTCCATTATTCGCAAGATACTTATAAAATCCACGAAGTGCACTAAGTTTTCTATCAATTGATGAATTATTATCTTTTTTTGTATCTTTTAAATACATTAAATAAAATCTTATATCACTATACTCAATACTTTTATATTCAAGTTCTTCACTCTCAATGTAATCAAAATATTCAACTATGTCATCTCGGTAACTAGTAATAGTATATTTAGAATAATGTTTTTCATATTTTAAATAATCTAAATACTCATTAATTATCTTTCTTTTCATATACTTTACCTTTCGAATCCATAAAGTCAAATAAATTAAGTTGTCCATCAAAATGACTCTCATCTGTCTCAACTAATAATTTATTTATGATACTAGAAATATCGCTACCTCTTCTGTCAAGATTATATCTATTAATAACACATTTTCCTTTTTTGTATGAATCTATTGCCTCTTCTACATTTCTTATTAGAGTATATGAACTAAATGACCATCTACATTTTTTTAGTGCTTCAAAGTACTCATCAATACTACCAACATTTTCTCTAAAGTAATCACAAAACTTCTCATAAATATTAGTACAACCATTCATTACATATTCTTCAAAGTCATCTTCATAAAATAAAGTAGATAAAAATTTATCAAATATTTCATTGACTTCTCTATAAGAATCATTAATACTTCCTCTAAAACTATCATAAGTAACTTTAGACAATCTTCTACTACAAGAACTATAAACTGGGTTAAAAAATGTAAGTTCTTCTCCTTTTCTACGAGCAATAAAATAGTCATTATCTTCATTATCAATTCTACCCTTGCTAATTAAATACTCAGTTAATTCTGAACTATTATTAAATTTCATAGTAAAATAATCGAGTCTTTCTAAACTTAATCGTTCTTTCTTATCAATATATTTAAATGATTCATTATCTTCTAAATTAATGATTTTATAATCACTACTATTTTTTTTCTTAGCAATTAAGTAATATTTACTTTTTCCCATAACATCACCCCTAATCACCTATATAATATTTAAAAAAAAGAAGAAAATCAAATAATATTTTCAATATTTTCTTCATTTTCTTTTATATCTTCCATAAATACTACTTCTAATAATAAATTTTGTGTAACATTTCCTACCTCATATCTAGTATCACTTAAATTATATATAAGTGAGTCAAATCCTTCCCATAGAGAAAACGAAAATAAAAAGGCAAATATTTCTTGAAACATATCAAAACCATCTTGAAAGAATAAAAATATATACATAATAAAGGAAATAACCCCAATAAATATTAAAGAAATTGCTTTATTTCTATATCTTGTATAAATTTTTTGTATCTTATAAAGTTCAATAGCATAATGCTCTTTAAATATATGTCTTACAATCTCTTGTTCTTTTTTAGAAACATCAGGACATCTTACATGAAAATTAATTTTAACATCATTTTCTAACATAGATGTTTTATCTTCAATATATTCATAAACATTCGAATTTAATGATAATTGATCTCCCATAGTTCTATAATCAAATAATTCATTTTTATCATTTAAATACATATATACATGAGCTTCTCCCTCACTCATTTCAAATTCATTTTCAAAAAACTTTTCTAAATATTTATCATTAGAATATAACTTTATTTTCTCATTCATTTTCTTTTTAAAATCATTCACTTGTATCACCTTAAAAAAATTATAACAGAAAAAAAGAAGTATTTCTACTTCTCATAACTACATTCGCTACATTTTATTTTTTCATTTTTTACAACTAACATTTTCCCGCATTCTGGACATACTTCACCTATAGGCATATCCCAGTATGCATTCTTACATTTTGGGTAATTGTTACAACCATAGAATATTTTCCCACGCCTGCTCTTCTTTTCAATTATTTTGCTACCACAATTAGGGCAATCGCAAATTTTTTTTTCTTCTGTTTCTTCCTTCTTTATATATTTACATTCAGGATAATTAGAACAGGCAACAAATTCTCCATATCTTCCCTTACGTATAACTAAAGGATTACCACACTCAGGGCATATTTCTCCAGTTTCTTGAGGAGCCTTCTTTTCCATATCAGAGAATGCATCTTTAACACGAGGTTCAAATAAATTATAAAACTTCTTTAAAACTTCATTCCAAATAAGTTTACCATCAGCAACCTCATCTAAATCATTTTCCATATCTCTTGTGTAATCAGTATTAATTAAATCACTAAAGAATTCTTGTAATTTATCAGTTGTTTCAATTCCAATCTCAGTTGGTTTAAATTTTTTTTCTTCTAAATCAACATACCCACGACTCTTAATTGTATCAATTATAGTTGCATAAGTAGAAGGTCTTCCAATACCTAATTCTTCTAAAGTTTTAATTAGTTTTGCTTCAGTATATCTTGCTGGCGGTTTTGTAAAGTGTTGACTACAATCAACATTATTAGTAGTTGCAACTTCACTTTCTCCAACTTCTGGAAGAATCTTATCTTCACTTGATTCATAATCCTCATATATTTTTAAATAACCATCAAATATTAAAATAGAACCAACTGTCTTAAATTTATAATCATTATTATCAAAAATAATAGTAGTTTGATCAACACTCGCATCTGCCATTAAAGAAGCAAGTGTTCTTTTATAAATTAAACTATATAATTTAAACTCATCACTTGATAAATACTCTTTTACTTTTAAAGGTTCTCTTAAAACACTTGTAGGTCTAATACCTTCATGAGCATCTTGTACATTATCTTTCTTTTTAGAACTCTTAACATGTCCAACATACTTTTTACCATAATTTTCTTCTATATACTTCATTGCTGGCTTTACAAAATCATCACTTAAACGAACTGAGTCTGTTCTCATGTAAGTTATAAGTCCGACAGTCTCACTTCCAAGATCAATTCCTTCATATAACTTTTGAGCAATACTCATAGTCTTGCGAGCAGGGAAACCTAACTTAGTTGATGCTTCTTGTTGTAGAGTTGACGTAATAAATGGAGCCTTACTCTTACGAGCCTTTACTTTCTTTTCAATTGACTCAACAACATATTTATCAGACAACTTATCTAAAACAGCATTAGCCTCACTTTCACTATGAAGTTCTATATCATCCTTTTTATATTTAAATAGTTCTGCTTCATAATCTTTAAAAATTGCTGTAATTGTCCAATACTCTTCCGGTTTAAATGCTTCTATCTCACGTTCTCTATCAACAATTAACTTCAAAGCAACACTTTGTACACGTCCTGCACTTTTAGCCCCAATCTTACTTTGTAATAATTTTGAAAGTCTAAATCCTATAATTCTATCAAGTATTCTACGAGTTTCTTGACTCTTAACTAAATTATCATCAATTACAGTAGGATGATTTATCGCATCAAGTACTTTATCATGAGTAATCTCATTAAATAAAACTCTCTTATAATTATCATCTTTTATTCCTAAAGCATCTTTCAAATGCCAAGCAATAGCTTCTCCCTCACGATCAGGGTCGCTTGCTAAATAAACCATATCTGATGATTTAACATCTTTTTTCAATTCTTTAATTACATTACCTTTTCCTTTAATAGCAACATAACTAGGTTTAAATCCATTTTCAATATCAACACCAAGACCATATTGTCCTGAAGTTGCCAAATCACGAATATGTCCTTTAGAAGATACAACTTTATAGTCACTACCTAAATATTTTTCAATTGTTTTACTTTTACTAGGACTTTCCACTATAACTAAATTCTTTGCCATATAATACCTCCAGTTACTTATTAACTTATACAATATAAATTATTTTTTTGTCAACTCTTACACTTATATTATATTAAAATATTTTATTTATTTACAAAAATATTAAAAATTAATCAATTGTTTTATCACCATGACGTAAGATATAATCTTTTACTGGTCCAAATGACTTTCTATGTTCTTTAAGTATTCCATACTCATCTATCGCTTCCATATGTTTCTTTGTAGGATAACCAACATTTTCTCTAAAACCATACATTGGATACTTTTTATCTAATTCATATAACATTTCATCTCTTGTAACTTTGGCAATAACACTAGCAGCACTTATCGAAATACTTTTTAAATCACCTTTTATTATTGATGTTGTAGGAATATCTAAATCAAGCTTCATCGCATCTATCAAAATGTGTTCTATCTTACACTTCTTAGAACAATCTTCAATTGCCCTTTTCATCGCTATCTTAGTAGCCTCATATATATTATATTTATCAATTTCTTCTGCAGAACACATTCCAATTCCAATACCAAGAGCTTGTTTTTTTATTTCTTCATAAAAATAATCTCTTTTCTTTTCATTAAGTTTTTTACTATCAGTAAGTCCATCTAAACTAAATTCATGAGGAAGAACAACACATGCAGTAACAACAGGACCAATCAAAGGACCACGACCAACTTCATCAACTCCTGCAATAAAGTTAACTCCTTTTTCTATAAGTTCTCTTTCATATTTATAATTATCAGATGAATCTATTATTAATTGAATTTTCTTAATAAGTTTCTTATCTTCTTCCCTATTTTCTTTAATTCTTAATAAAAGAGCAGACTCTAAATTAGCAACATTATATCCATCAACTAAGACAATCCTATCTAAATCAAAAAAATCACATCCAACAATGATATCATTATCTATTTTTATATCTGTATTAAAAATACTCTTTTCTAATAAAAAATTATCTTCAATAGAATTAAAAGTATCAACACTACAACATATATCAATATTAGAACAATCTCTTTTTACCCCATTTAAAACAAGAGATGCACCTCCAACAATAATATATTTATCTTTATCTAAAGAAAAATTCTCTAATCTTTCTAAAATATCTTTTTTTCTCATATTCTTCACCACCTAAGAGTATAACACAAAAAAAGAATAAAATAATTTATTTTACTCTCTTAATTAATAATTTCTTTAATAAGTTTTTTTATCATCTTCCTTAAAATTATATGATGCTAATTTAATTTGATAATTCTTATCAGAAATATTACCATACTTCTCAGAATAATTAAGATTAAATAAACCAAGTTCTACTAAAAATAATGAGCACATTTGATATTTTTTATTAAACATAATTGTTCATCAATAAACTCAGCATGATCAAATTCTCTTATGTATAATTCATCATCTTTCCTTTTAAAAAAACTTCTACGATAATTATAATCTTTTGTAAGATGAATTTTCGCATCATCCGTAAGACATTCATAAACATTAATCATTTTAATCTATCAAAAGTTATAGGTCCAAAATAACCATTTTTTAAATCTCTAATTATAATATTAGAGACTTTTTCATAGTCTGCTACCCCACCTCTTGATAATGCACCTCTTTTTGCCGCAATCATATCATAAGTTTCAATAAAATCTTCATCAAGTTCAGTTATTCCATATCTTTCATTTAATTTTTCCGGATATAACTCATATAATTTTTTTAATATAAAGCATGCAATGTCATCATTATTTAGAATATCTTCTTTTATTGAAGACAAAGCTGCTAATATATGAGCACCTTCTTGATCAGACATTTTAGGCCATAAAATTCCTGGAGAATCAAGTAACTCTATATCTTTATTAACTCTAATCCAACTAAGGCTTTTAGTAAATCCTGGAGTATTACCAACACCAGCCGACTTTTTACCAACTAATCTATTTATTAAAGTACTTTTACCTACATTAGGAACGCCTACAATTAATGCTCGTGCTGCTCTTGGCTTCATTCCTTTACTAATTCTAGCATCATTAATTGGTTTCATTAAACTATTAGTAAGACTTATTAAAGAGTTAACATTCCCATTCATTAAATCAACAGTTAAAACATTATAACCATTATTTTTATAAGAATCTAATATTTTATCTGTTTCTTCCTTATCACATAAATCATACTTAGTAACAACTAAAACACGAGGCTTATCTTTAATTAATTCTTCAATATCAACTATCTTAGAAGATAAAGGCATTCTAGCATCAATAACTTCATATACTATATCTATTAAATTTAACTTTTCACTTATCTCTCTCTTAGTTTTTGCCATATGACCTGGATACCAATTGATAACCGTTTTATTAAACACTTTATCTTCATTTTCGTTCATTGGAATCAACTCCTTTTTTTACATAATTATATCACGTATAATACTGAGTAGTAAATTGATTAAGTTGAATCTTTTGATATTTACTTTATAATATTTGTATTCATTTTTATAAAAATGAATACAAATTTCACGATTGAGTTTAGGCAAATTATATCAGGGGTCTATAGTATCCATTTTTATGACGGCCTAGCTCTTTTCTTTTTATTTTCCTAGTTTAAGAATGTGAGGATTATTTATTAATCTTATATAACAAGCGTGATGAGGAATATTGAGATTCTAGAGTTCAATCGTATAAGAAAGGAAGTATGCTTATGCAAAATGTTTTAGCTGTTGATGTGGCTAAAGGTAAAAGTATGGTTTCATTAATTAGTTCTTGTGGTGAAGTTCTAATTGAACCATACGAAGTCAATCATTCTATTAATGACTTTTCTAATTTGCTTAATAGAATTAAAAATTTAAAATTAGATAACATTTCTGTAATAATGGAATCTACTGGAATTTATCATAGACCTGTAGAAAGATTTTTCTTAGAAAATAATTTCAAAGTGTTTGTTATTAATGCATTATATTCTAAAATGTATAAAAGAAATTTAAGAAAAACTAAAACTGATAAACTTGATTGTATATCGCTTTCAGAATTATTTTTTACTACTGATTTTAGAGAATATATAAAACCCGACGATATTTATTTAAATATGAATGCTTTATCTAGACAATATCATGCACTAGATGAGTTATGCGTTAATTTGAAAAATAGATATAAAAATTTAGTTTATTTATGTTTTCCAGAATATGAGTTAATCTTTAAAAACAAAGCTATTTATAGTGAACTAGCACTTAGTTTTATTGAAAAATATCCACATGCTGATATTATTTCTAATACTAGAATAGATTCATTACAAAATTTCTTTAAGAAAAATGGATTTAGACATTGAAAAAAGAAACCTATGACTATTAAAGAATATGCGATTAATTCTTATCCTTCTGTTTCAAAGGATGATGAAATAACTTCTAGTCTTTCACAAATAGCAAGATTAATTAATACTTATCAAAAAGAAACAGAAACAATTAAATATAAAATTATATTTTTAGGAAAGAAAACAAAATATTTTGAAAGTATAAATTCTATATTTGTAATCGGCGAATTTACAACATCTCTAATCATTGCAGAACTTGGTGATATAAATCGTTTTAGAAATATAAAAGAATTAACTGCTTATTGTGGTTTAGATCCATCTATAAAACAATCTGGTAAATCTATAAATATTAAAGGACCAATTTCTAAATCAGGAAATAAATATTTAAGAAAAATCTTATTTATATCTATATTAAACATTTTAAGTTTAACAAGATTATGTTATACAGAAAATGATATAGAAATTTATTACAGAAAAAAACGCAATGAAGGAAAACATCATTACGTTGCAACCATTGCATGTACAACTAAACTTCTTCGACATATATTTGTACTATGCAAACAATTAGATAAGTAATCAACACCACTTGATTACACTTATATTATATACTAAATAAACACATAATTTCAAAATTTTAAAAATTTTAGGAATTTCGTGTCTTTTCAGTATGTATTAATATAACATAAAAATTTATTGTTGACAAATCTTAGAATGTCATAAAAGTGCCACTTTTTATTATCACTTTCTCTAACATATTCAATTTCTTCTAATTTGATTATATTATAATTTTTTAAATACTCTTTTACTTTATCTATTGAAAATGTATTAATTGATTTGACAACATTCCAAGCGTCTCTATCACCAAATAATTGCCCTACAAAATAGCCATTATCTTCAATTGAATTATAAATTTTAGTCCATAGTTCATCAAAATTGTTAGGATTACAAAATGGGATACTAAAGAATGCTGTAAGTAACTTAGTCTTAGGTAATTCTACATCTTCAAAACTACTTTCCTTAAATGAAATAAATTGCTTCTCACAATCAGATAATCTATTTAAAATCTTTTTTATTAAATGTAGGCTATAATGATATTAATAGTAAATTATATGAGCAATTAAGACACAAAATTCTAAATGAAGAAAATAACATTATAGTCTATCAAGATATTCTTAAATTTCTTGAAATTAGTTAAATGATAAATTTAAAACAACTTAATGCTTATCATATAAATAGCTTTTTTTTCCATCAAAAATCAATATATCTTTTTTTAAAATCTTAGCTTGCTGTATACGTTTTATTGTTGATTCTCCATAATGCTCTGGAGTAACCAAACATATAATGTCCGAAAAAATCAATTTCTCATAACACATATCATCTATTAATTCTTTATTTTTAATATAATCATCATAAACATAAAAAACAGGTTTAAAAACAATATAACCTAATTTAGTAAAATACACTTCTGCTTTTCTAAATATCTCATCGTTTCCTTTCGTACTACCAATTAAATGTACTACTTTAAACTTACCTATCATTTCTTCATCACCTAACTATAATTATTTAAAATACATTTTTAGTACAAATTATCAATACATCTAATTATCTTTTATTTTTCTCATAAAAATATATTTTGATATATAACACATGTTATTTTATAATAAAATATAAATAATGTAAATTTAATATAAACAGCTAATTTTAATTTTGAAGTCAGTTTATTACTAAATAACGAAATTTTCAATTTAGATATTACTATGTTATTTTAATCATACAATAATTTAGTATTAAATATAAATAAAACTAGAAAAAGAATTCATTAAAACAAAAGAAATATATAAAAATTAACATATAAAATACTAATCATTTGATATAATTAAGTAAAGGATTGATACTATGAAGAAAACACTATATATACTATTAATTATATTAACTATTTGTACAGGCTGTGTAAAAGAAAACAAAAATGAAAAAGGACTAAAAACACAAAAAGAAATAATTAAAGAAAAAAATGTAAAAGAAGAAAAAAACTCTTATAAAGATTTAAATAACACACCAATTGGTATTTATAAACTATCTGGAAATAAATTAATAAAACTACATACAATTAATACAAAATTAGAAGTAGAAGGAATTATTGATACTTTTCAAATATTTCCAAGTAATGAAGAAGAAATTACTCTAAATAATACTTTTGCAACATCATTTTATAATGAATGGACTAATTTTAAAAACATAAATAATAATTTAAAAATAGGATTTAATATTAAATTTAAGTTAAAAAATGGAGAAAATATTTCTTATAATATTTATAGTCCAGATAATACTTTTGATAAATGGGAATATTTAATGAATTACTTATATGATGACTATGCAAATCAAAATAAAAGTTTTTATTCTCATATAGAAAGTAATAAAATGAACGATAATACTTTATTTACTGCTTTCAAAATGCAAATGAGCTATTCTTGCTTTGATATAGATTCTAAAATACAATTTAGTGTATTCACGTATGATGACAATGATGATTTTAAAGATAATGAATATAGAGGTAACAGTATTTATACAATAAATATTTGTATTGATGGAATTTCTTGTAATTAAAAGGATATTTTATTCAACTATCCATTGACCAGCCGGTTCATTAATCATATTATATTGAGATATTTTTGAATTAACACTTGCAAGTTCTGTTTCATAACAATTCTTTTTAACTTGCAAATTAGAAATAACTATACTATTTACTTGTTCTTTAGAATACTCATTACTTATACTATATTCACAATCTGAAATACTGCTTTCAAGTGAAATTTTTTTATTACGTAAATCATTAAACGTTTTCAAATTTTCTTCAAATTTTTGAACATATAACTTTACTTCATCTAATCTATTACTAATATCTTACACTAGTGTTTTGCATCTATCAACTTGTTCTTGGATGTAATTTGTAATATTATCATAATCATCTTGAAACTGTTCTGGAACCACTATACCAATATCTTTTTCATCTATTTAGATAAACTTCTGTCCTCACTCATCTCCTAAAGAAGTTATCTTATCTTTCAAATCATTGCAATAATCATTAGAATTACTAATAACTTCACTACAAGTACCATCTATTGCATCAACTACTCAACTTATATCATATGGATGATAATTACTAATACTTTCATAAACAACATATTCTGTTGCACTTCCTGCTTGAGGTAAACTATTTTCAGAATACTCTTTCATATTAACAAACCCCATGTTATCACCTATTTTTTACTTAAAAAATCAAATAATTCCTTACAATAATCACTTTCATATTCTTTAAAAATAACAGTATCAATATTTTCTTTATCAAATAAAATAAAGTTGTCACTACTAATTAGTCCTTCTGGATATAACACTGCACAATAATCATAAACTTTATTAGATTTAGTTTCATGACCCTTCATTAAATATTTAATCTAAAGAAGACATCTTATAACCAATAATTGATATTGGCTTTTTCCATTTTTTAATAAAACTACACTTCCTACTGGTAAAAAATCATTCATAATATTAACCTACTCTTATAAGACTGCATCAACTACAGCTCTCTCTATAGATTTTTCAATTACTTGCTCACCGGTTATTTTAGCGGTATCAATACCTAGATTTGCAGCATCTTGAACAACAGCATCATTTGTAATCTTCTCATTTCCATCACCAAATACTAAATTCCCTGTTTTTGATTTTGTTTCTTTAATAGAGGAATCAACTGCAGTTTGAGCAACATTTTTTACATTATCAACATTACTTCCAAAAACACTAGATGCAACTGCATCAGCACCCCTAATAACATTTCCAACTTTTGTATCAGCAACTGTTTCTCCTACTTTAGACGCAAGCGCTGGTAACAAAAACTTATTAACCGCATGTGTAATAGCAAGACTTGCTCCAGCAAACATTAAAGAACTCTTCAATCCCATACCTCTACTTAAATTTTCTCTTGTATCACTTCCAAATGTACTAATATTAGAAGCAACAACAATAGATTTTGCTTTTGTAAAACTACTTACAGCCTTTGATGCAACGCTACCAACTATTACTGCTGCTGCAGCCTTTCCACCTAATTTAAATACAGCAGCATAAACACTATTTTTATCAAAATAACTATATTTATTGATTTTTTCAAACGTAGAATTATTTTCAAATAAATCCTTGGATAAATTTTTAGATGCAAAATTCTCATTTCTTGGGCTTTCTTCTTATCAAAAAAGCCAGCAACTCCACTTCCTAAAACAATAGCACAATCCCCAACATCTTCAAAGAAACTAAGAAAACCTTCTCCTAACATTGATCCACCCATTAAACCAGTATAAACTGTTTTAACAAGTGCTTTTGGTTTAGAATTATTTACACTTGCTAAAAGAACAGATAACAATATTTGCTTGTCTTGTTCTGTACCATTACTCTCAGAATAAGAATCAATTGCAGATTTGGCCAAAAGTGCACTTTTTGAAACATCATCTAAATAAGTAGTAGTGAAAAAAAATCACTTTTCAGATCATCAAATTTTATAGTATTTGACAAATTAATCTTATAATCATTCGCAACATTAATAACTTTATCAAAATCACTTTTTATTGATGAATTACTTGTATCTATAGAACTTTTAATAGAAGACACAACAGCTTCACCTATTTCAAATTAATCAGAGTTATAATTCAAATCCATATAAAAATCATCATCTATCATAATAAAATTATATCACTTTTATTCTATTTATTTAGTGTTTTTTACGAAAGAAAACAAAATAGATAGAAAAGTTATCTATTTAGCAAACGCTTAAATCAATAGTAGTAAAATTTCCTTCTTTATCAATAAATACTGCCTTTGCTTTATCACTAAATGGGTCAGATGAATTATTTACGTTAATTAAATAACTTTTAAGTTTAGAACAATTTTTATTTGAATTATTAAATTTTTTATACTCAAAGATTTCTTCATTAAAATCATCATCTAAGAATTCAACATCTGACTTTTTTAAATTAGTAAGTTCTTTTCCTAATCTAACTCCCCATCCTTCATCATCATATGCAACATAAAAATAGTGAAATTTATTACCATCAAATGTTACAACCAAATAATTAACTACATACTCTCCAAAAGGACTTTCATAATTAGTACCATCCATTTCTAAATATTTAGGATCAATAAAGAAAATACTATCTTCTTCATCAATACTTAAATTATCTTGATAACTATTTTCTCTTAATGCACTAGCATATGCTTTAGCATTAATAATAAATGCGTTTTTATTAGAATTTCTAATTATTGCTCCTGTACTAACCATAATTGATGAAAATAAAATAATTAGTATAACCATTGCTGCTAAAAGTTCAATTAGCGAAAAACCTTTATTATCTAATTTGAACATATTATTCCCTCCTAAATACATAATTATTCTTCAGATAAAGTATTGTCTACTTTAGAATAAACATAATTAAAAGTACTATTATTAACACTAACTTCTATATAATAGTTATTTTCATCTTCATTAATAATATTAACATTTTCTGTATTTCTTATAGCCTTAATATAATTAATTGCCTCATCTACACTATTATAATAATTAATATTGTAATCTACTATTACCTCACCATTGTCTACTTCATTATTTTCATTCTTAGTATTATATTCTCCCTTCAAACTAAGAAATATCCCTATTCCTATTAATATAAGCGAAATTATAAAAACTATAATTAAAATAATCTTTCTATTTTTCATATTCTATCCCCTAACTACTTCAATATCTCCATACCAATTTTCTACAGTACCAGTCACAAAATTTGCAGCACTTGGACCACCTGTTATACTTCTCCAATCAAATGCACGATTAGTTTTGTTTACTATCTTCGTCATATAATAATTGAATGATGTCCAGGTCTTTGCTTTATAAAATGCATTACTTCCAATAGAAGTTACAGTACTTGGAATTGTAACAGTGCCACGTAAATCTGCAAGTTCAAATGCATTATATCCAATAGTTGTAAGACCTTCAGGCAAACTTATACTTTGAATTCTAGAATAATAAAATGCATATGGCCCTATAGTCTTAACACCGCTTGGTATAACAGGATGAGTATTATTATTGTTTGCAAAAGAATATACATATGAGGTGTCTACTTTTCCACTTCCTGTACGTTTATATATAATACCATCGGTAGATACAACTTTATTTCCTTTTGCATCATATCCTTGATCAATACTTGATAAATAATTAAGATTAAATGCAAGTGAACCATATGATGAAACAGTACTTGGTATTACCAAACTTCCTCTTAAGTCCAAATATCTAAAAGCATTATCTCCAATAGTTGTAAGTGTTGTTTTTTTAGGTCCAGCAGTTGTTGGAATAACTAAGTTCGTTCTATTTGCTCCTGAATATCCAATTATAGTTGAATAATCTATTCCACTATCCGTTCTTCTATATATCCATAAATCTTTACTTGATGCACTAACACTATTTCTATTAAAAGCAAGTCCACCAATTGATGTTACAGTATCTGGAATATCAAGTGATGTTAAATTACATGAATAAAATGCTGAACCATCTATTCTTTTTAATCCTTTTGGTAAATTTACTGCGCTTACTCCTGAAAAACTAAATGCTGATCCACCAATTCTTGTAACAGTACTTGGAATTACAACTGTATAACCCCCCAAAGGTAATCCATAAAAGGCAGAATCACTAATTTCAGTTACCGGTTTTCCATCTGGAGTTTCAGTTGGAATTATAAACCTTTTATCAGCAAATTCAGAAAAATCTCCAATATATCCTTTTACTGCTTGACCATTAAATGTAAATCCAGCACCATATACACTATTCCTACAAAAAGCACATGAACCGATACTTGCATTTTTATTTGGAACAATCTTATATATATACCCATTTATTTTATTATTGTAGAATGCTCTTTGTCCAATAGTTGAAACACTGCTAGGTATTTTAACACTACTTATTTTATTACCATAAAAGGCTTCGGACCCAATAGTTTTACAACCACTTGGTATATTAACGGAAGTAAGATTATTACTAATAAATGCACGTGAACCTATACTAGTTAAAGTACTAGGTAAATTAACACTAGTAATACCCATACTATCAAACGTGGATGTATAAATTTCAGTTACTTTTTTACCACCTACTTGAGTTGGTATAGTAACATCTTTACCACATGCAAGGTTATAATAATTAAGTCTAATAGTACCATTATTTAAATTAGTAAAACTAAAACATTTCTTAGTTTCAGATATTGTCCAAGCAATAGTTTCTTTAGACTCACCTCTAGTGCCATCTCCATTAATAGTAATTATCTTTTCAGTACCGTCACCTTTAAATTTCTTATCTAAAGAATCTTTATCAGTAACATGCCTAACACTATTTTTAGTAATTTTAGACTCTTCTACCCCATCAATCATCCAACCAACTTCATCGATACTAGCAAAATAATATCTGTCTTGTCCATTTTTACCAGGAACAAAAATAACATAAGCTTCATTCCATTTACCAAACGGAGATGGTTCTAACGGATCATTATCTGAAAGTTTCTCAATAGAAATATAATATGAATACGTTGGATTAGAAATCTTTTTAATTTCTTTACTAGAAATTTGAACTCTAGCTTCATTAATATAATCTTTTGCCATTTTTGCATACATTGTTCTTTTAGAATCTTCGACATACTTTGAATATGCAGAAATACCAACAGTTACTAAAACAGCAAGAATTGCAACAACAGCCAATAATTCAACTAATGAAAAACCTTTATTATTTATTTTCATATAATCACCTACTATAAATTATACAAGAAATATAAAAAAAAAGATATTAAAAAATAAAATTCACACTAAACAATATAAATGTCTATATAATTAAATTTCTATTTTGGAACTTAATCATACTCTAAAAAAATTTTTCTTACAATATTATAATAGACCTTAATTTTATCATTTTTTATTAATTTTAAATATTTTATAAAGATATTTTTACCAATAAAACATAATAAATAGTAAAATTATTTCCTTTAACTATAATAAATTTACTATCTAATACCTTCCACTTAACTTCCAACAAAAAAAATAAAGGACTAGTCCTATAAACTAATTCTCTAATATTAAAAATTACTTTTCCTTAATAATATTTATACTACAAAAATAAGTTACTAAGAAATATCCTCCATAAATAATAACCATCAAAATAGCAGTAAATATAATAGACATTAAATTAAAACTTATACCCATAGTTTCTAAAATAACATTACAAAAAATAATACCAAATATAGAATGAATAATAGCAAGTATTAATGGAAACATAAAAAATATTCCAATCTGAATAAATAAAGTTTTATTAATCATCTTCTCATCAACACCAAGCCTTCTAAGCATATTAAACTTCAAGTCATTATCACTTGATTCAGACAACTCTTTTAAGGCAAGCATCGCAGCACATGATATTAAAAAAACAATTCCTAAATATAATCCTAAAAAAGTAACTAAAGCACCTAACCCTACACTAGCATCACGAATGTCTTTTTTTGTATTATATGTAACATAACAATCAGAGGAAAACTTTAAATCTTTCATTATTGAACTAAGCTTCTCCTCAACTTTATTAGCTTCTCCTCTATAATCAGCAATCATTCGATTATTACTTATTTGTTTGCCACTTAATGCCTCATCAGGTAAAACAATAAAACCTAATTCACTCTCTTGACTACCCATTCCATAAAAACCATTAACAGTTTTTTTATATTTTGGAAAATAAGCATTATCATTAATAATAACTTTAGCATTCCTTTTTAAAGCTTCATTTTTTATATTAATCATTTCATTATAATTACCAACAACAACATATTGATTACTATTTAATTTAATTTTTTCTAAGCCAAAACTTTTCGCAACTCTATTATAATCACTATTCTTCATTAAAATAATATTCTCATCATACCTTAAAAAAGGATACTTTTCTTTAGCAATTTTATAATAAGAACCTAAAGTTGATTTTAATGTAATATTATCATCATAATAAAGTGAAAAATAAGTAATGTTTTTAAATTCTTCTTTTATATCAAACCAATATTTAATAAATAATTCATCAAAATTCAACTTAAAATTTTCTTTCTGTATCTCAGTCAAATCATCATCTTTAGAATAATGATAAACCTGAATTAATTCAATATCTCTTGGAGAAAAAGTAATTAAATTTTGATTTAGAGAATTTTTCATTGATAAAGCCGTTGATAAAACACAAATAGTAATAAAAAGCATCAAACAAATTATTGTTGTAGAAAAAACTGTTGTATTAATTTTACTTGAAAATTGTCTTAAAATAAAACTATTTAATCCTTTATAATATACTTTCTTCATATTCATAAAAATACGTAAAAGCAAACCTGACAATGACCAAAATATTAAAAATGTTGATATGGCTCCCAAACCAATAGCACTAAATATCTTACGATTACTTAAAATTGAGACATCTCCAATTACTAAATAATATGCATAACCTAACATAATACAAGCTAAAATAAAAATTATTATACAAATATATGGCGTCTTAAGTTTTATTTTTTCAGACTTTTTATTTGATTGTATTAAATCAATTAATTTACATTTACTAATATTTATTGTATTAAAAATCATCACAACTAAATACATAATACTAAAATATAAAAGTGTTTTTAAAAATGCTACTTTAGAAAATATAAAAGTAAATTTATTTAAATTTGCTTCAAACATATTCGCTACCAAAATACTCATTAATTGTGATAATAAAAATCCAACACCCAGTCCAATTACAAGTGAAAAAACACCAATAATTAATGTTTCAAAAAATAAAATTAAAGATATTTTTCTCTTACTCATTCCAAGAGTTAAATATGTTCCAAATTCTTTATTTCTTCTTTTCATCAAAAATCTGCTCGCATAAATAATTAAAAATGCTAATATAAATGAAACAAAAATACTAACTCCAGAAAGCATGTTTGTTAATAATTTTATTATAGAAAAAATTGAGTTTTAAACATCAAGCATAACAGTTTGATCATCAATTGCATTAAATACATAAAATATAGCAATACCAAGAATTAAAGTGAAAAAGTAAATTACATAGTCTTTTATACTTTTTCTTATATTCTATAATGATAATTTAAAGAGCATCACTTAAATCACCACCAAGCGTTGTCACAACATTAATTATCTTATCAAAAAAATCTCGTCTTGAATCATTACCTCTTCTAATCTCATTAAAAATTTTTCCATCTTTAATAAAGAAACTCTAGATGAATAACTAGCTGTAAAAGCATCATGTGTAACCATAAGAATAGTTGCCTTATTCTCTTTATTTAAATAATTAAATTTTTCAAGTAACATTTTAGAAGACTTTGAATCAAGTGCTCCAGTCGGCTCATCTGCAAGTATTAATTTTGGATTAGTAATAATTGCTCTAGCACTAGCAACTCTTTGT